>Ga0207422_1000127_pt1 | contig 287418 bp, 287 predicted proteins | sample MarCyaLeptolynsp_FD_187757 | JGI IMG/M metagenome (GOLD analysis project Ga0207422, IMG submission 187757) | Marine cyanobacterial communities from Panama - species 1 Leptolyngbya sp. (SPAdes) | ecosystem: Environmental > Aquatic > Marine > Unclassified | place: Panama: Panama City | collected...
GACGCTCCGCATGAATTATGCCTCGCGGGCGACTGGGATGGCGTTGCAAGAGCCATCAAAGCAGCGCGGGGATTAAAGCATCCGCGGTCAGCTGCACGTGAAGTCCAGGACTTCTATGAAATGGATGAGGACCGCCTCTGGATCACATTCCATGCCGGGCAAATGTGGTGGGCGAGGGCAGGGGCCGAGGTCATCCCGGAAATGACCCCGTCAGGCGGCTCAGGAAGCCGCTACAGGCGCGTGATTGGATCTTGGTTGTCATCAGACGTTCTGGGCAAACCGCTTCTCCTGGACCAAATTTCGACGAAGTTGTCGAAAACCGGCTCGTACCGCCAGACGCTCTGCCGGGTCGACGCAGAAGACTATGCCATTCGTCTAATCAATGCGGAAGAAAACCCCGCCATCCGACAAGCCAAATCAGCGCGCGATCAATTCACAACCAGCCTGTCGCCATTGATCGCGTCCTTGCATGAACGCGATTTTGAAGTGCTGGTGGATTTGCTTTTCCAGCGGCTCGGCTGGGTCAGGGTATCGAGCCTCGGCGGCACGCAGAAGGACACTGATCTCATCCTGGAGCAGCCGGCCACAAAGGCCCGCGCGATCGTGCAGGTCAAATCCGTAGCCAATCAAAACGTCCTGGATGATTATGCGGACCGGCTCGGCGATCAGCCGGCCGATTATCGTTATCTTGTCTGTCACAGCCCGCGGGGCAATCTCGCCTCCGACATCGTGACAGTCTGGTCGGGCCCAGATCTGGCGACCCGCGTGGTCGAGGCAGGCTTGACCGAATGGCTTTTCGAGAAAGCGGCATGAGCGAGCGCGCTGAGCTCATCTGCCGGTTGATGGTTGAGCTTGGTGCGGAGTTTGAAGGACTTGTCGAAGCCACCATGCGCCAACAGCGGCCCGAACAACTTGACGCAGATGCAGTCGGTGCCATCGCCATCCGCGCCCGTGAGGCCGCCGCAATCGCTGAGGCGGCCTCTTTGCTCGCGAGATCATCATCGCTCGGTCTGGATCTTGTGCGGTGCTGAATGGTCATAGTCCGGATGGTCCGGGCCTAAGACCTTCAATTCTTCGTCCGAGCCGACATCGGAAACCCGCAATGGCGTCAGCCATCCTGGTCTTCTTGGCGGCGCGATCAGGAAACCGACATTGGGCGGATCAGTATCAATGGTTGTTTGCGAGACCAGTTTCGAAAAATACGCCAGGCTTGCCTCATCCCCGTCTTTGAACGCGCGTTGCCTCAGCCTCAGCTGAACCAGTTCGATAATCGTCATCTTATTGCGCTGACCGCGAACAGCGTGGCGTTCTAGGGCGACGCGATGCACGATGGTGTCGTGTTCATTCAGCGGCGCGCCTGGTCCGAATAGTTCTTTCTCGCGCTGTTTGTTTAGCTTTTCGATCTCAGCGAGTTCGGCTTCAGAAAAGTCATGATAGGGGTAATTGGCTGGATCCAGCGGCGGATACCAGACACCGCTCACCGGCTGCATGGTTTCATTTGTCAGCAACTTGGCCGCATCGCATTCTTTGAAGAAGCGCTTGATCGCCGACAGGCGTCCCTCCAGCGCTTTATGCGCCGTCTTCCGAAATGCCGCTTCAAACGAGCTGACCTCACGCGTTTTGCCATCTATCCGCATGGCGATCGGCTCCTTAAGTACGCTGATGGGGCTTTTATAGATTTTTGGTCGGCCTTTAGGATTGCCCGACTGCCCTGGCTTGAAGCGATGCTTCTTAGGCGGCTTGCCATAGCCAACCTCTTCATCTTCGATCTCAGACATGAGCCACCTCCCGGTGCTGATCGAAGGTCAAACCGGTCTCGGCATGCATTGGTTTCAGACCGGCTTTGATGCAGCGCTTCAGGATGACGTCGCAATAGGCTGGATCAATCTCAACGAGATAGCCTTTGCGGCCCGCCTGGTGCGCGGCCAGTAGCGTCGTGCCGCTGCCGCCAAATGCATCGAGAATAATCCCGCCTCGTTTGGAGCAATCCAGAATCGCGTCCTTGACCATATCGAGCGGTTTGACCGTCGGGTGCATAGCAAGGTCTTCATCTCGGGTTTCGCTGAAGCTGGTCGCGCCGGCATATTCCCAGACATTGGTGCGCGAGCGGCCATGTTTGCCGAGTTGCACATTGTTTGAGTGCTTTGCCTTGCCAACCTTATAGACAAAGACCAGTTCATGGCGGGAACGATATAGCGATCCCATGCCGCCATTTGACTTTACCCAGACGCAGATATTCTTCAGCTCTGAATAGATCTCATCGCCGGCTCCGATCAGCTCGCCGACATGGCGCCAGTCCATACAGATGAAATGGATCGAGCCCGATCGGCTAACCTTTGCCATTTGCCGAAAGGCCGTACACAAGAAGCCCTGAAACTCGCTCGAGCTCATTTCGCCAGACGCCATGGCAAAGTCGCGATGCTGGTTTTTGCCGAGCCCGCTGACATGACCATCGATCGGCACATTGTAGGGCGGGTCGGTAAAGACCATATCGGCTTTGGCGCCATCCATGAGGGCTTCATAGGTTTCAGCTTTGAGCGCATCGCCGCAAATGAGGCGATGGTCGCCAATCTGCCAGACATCGCCCGGCTGGGTGACAGCAGGCCCATCAGCTGGTTCGGGGACATCTTCCTCGACATCATCTATAGCGACACCGAGGCCTTCGATCAGTTTGTCGATATCGCCTGTGTCGAACCCGGTGAGCTCCACATCAAAGCCGAGATCAGCGAGCGCTTGCAGCTCACCAGCCAACATGGCGTCATCCCAGCCAGCATTGAGAGCGAGCTGGTTGTCGGCGATCACATAAGCGCGCTTTTGCGCCTCGCTCATATTCTCGATGCGAACCACCGGCACGTCTTTCAGATTGAGAAGCTTCGCAGCTTCGACGCGGCCGTGGCCAGCGAGGATCGTATTCGCCTCGTCAATCAGAACCGGGTTGGTAAACCCGAACTCTTCGATCGATGCGGCGATCTGTTTGATCTGTGCCTTGCTATGGGTACGCGCATTGCGCGGCGAAGGATTGAGCGATGAGGGTGACGCATGCTCGACGCCTTGAATTTTAGTCATAACTGTCCTGTCGGGTCAGAAAGGTTGTCAGATGTCTCCTTTTCTGAACCGCACGACTTCGAGGCATTAAGCCGAAGAACAGCGTACTCTCTCCAGGCGCATGGCCCTTCAAGTCGCTCCAAGCGGGCTGCAAACAATCCGCCGAGCTGATGATAATGTAAGTGTTGGTATTAGCGCATTCAAGCGAATTCGTTGCGCGTGGCTCCATCGGTCGGATGAGCCGCTGTTTCCTAGAACCGGACATAACGGAACAAAGTTTTGATCCCAATATCGGGCTCGAAATCAAACGACCAGATCGATCTCATATCTGATGATTATGGTTTTGGTATACGCGTCATTCAGATAGTCCTCGAAAGCGACTTTATCCGTCTGTTTGTCACCTTCCACGACGCGCTGAGCGAATATCACCGCACTGCCCAAGTACGCCAATAGTTCTTCCACTCGTTGACCAAGGCGTTCGCACTCATGTGGAGGTACTGGTTCTTCGGGCAGGTCTTGCAACACTTCTGCATCGCGAATGAACTCCGGATAGTTAGCCTGGCCGTGTTGCGCCGGATGAAGATATCGATGCCTCGAAACCAACGGCTCGACGGTTCCAAATACTTTACGCGCATACTCTAAATAGTCAGACTTGGGGACTCGCCTTTCATCGATGAGGCGGATTAATTCTTGCGCTTCATCGTTCCAATCTATGACCATTCCGGTGGGGTCGCCTTCGCCATCAAACCCTTGTGGCCGTAAGTCCTCCGAAAGTTCTGGATCCACCCATAGAGCTCGCGCCACATATGCGCCGCGAGCTTTATGATGTTCGCTGTGGTAAACGTATACCCAAACCTCGCTTGCCGCCGACGTCGAGTGCAGGGCTTCGGATTGTTCGCTTCGATAGTACGAGCTTCCGCGAAGTTCGCCCGTCCTCTCCAAAATCAATTGTCTAACTGAATGTTGGGTCCAAGGTTTATCGCTTGGTAAAAGCTTCAAACTACTCGAGACCACTCGCTTGAACGATGTGCTTTGATCTTGTTCCTCGATTACTTCATACGCGGAGGAAGCTATTAGTGGCGTAGCGATGGCCACGAGTTGTTGACGAGCTGAAGCGTTCAATACCTGCGATCGCGGAACCTCTATCATGTACTGAGTTTTGACTTTTGTGGCATTTGAAGAATTGACCACACCCCAAAAGCAAACTTCTTCGACGGGATCTACTAGAACCACGATTACGGGCAAGGAATGTTGCGTCCAGTAATCATAGTGCCGCTCTTTAAAGCGGAAAATGATGCGATCCTCGTTCGCCTCGACAAACTGACTTGGTCCGCATTTGATTTGCACTGAGATTAGCTGCCCAGTCGCAATCCCCTCCCTTGTGATTTCGATTTCAGCATCTATCCCATAGTCTTGCGTAGGTTTCTCGCGGAATATTAAATCCATTTGACCGCATCGAAACCGAGTAAGTGCGATGCCCATGTCTCCAAGAATACCAGAAGCGATTTTTGTGCTCATATTGATCGCGTTTGATGGTTAAGACGCATTGAACCGTGAAGTAGCAACGAGCTGGAGCCTGTTGAGTACGTAAACCATCGATTGCGCTTCACCGAACGCTCAGATCGAAAAGCTCCAGACAAATAATCAATCCCTATCGCGTTTTTTGTACTTGAGTTTGGACGTCAAATCGTCGTCAGAATCTAGTTTTTGTTTCCGATGTTCAACATACGGTGTGAGCACAGAACAGAGGCTATTGTTATACTGCTGGAAATCCGTGGCAAGATTCTCCAAGTAAGTCTGGATCGCCTCGACTCGGCTATCTATTTGTTCCTCTACCGCCGCAGCATCCAATGCACGCCCTTGAATCGTGAACTCAATCACATCTCGTTTGACGGTAGCTTCGGGAGGGCTGTGATCATACCTGGACGGTTGCGTCTCGAGGTGTTTGCTCAGACCCACGAAAGGCACCTCTACGTCTATTGCGGTACCTTTCACAGTCGCGATTCTATCGAAGTCTTTGACTTCAATATCAACTTCTCTTTGGCTTACGCTAATTTCATCTCCATCTATCTCGGGAACGACCAGCGTAAACCTCGCACAAAGTTCGCCCACAACGTCATCCAGCGTTTTTGTGCCAAAGTCCTCTGCGCTCAATGCATCAGCAGCTGCGATAGAGAGCGCCTTCTGCTCTTCGAGAATTTGAAACACGCTAAACGAATGGAATAGAAAACTCCTTTGAGTGCGCCCTGACCTCGAACCAAACAAGTTGCTCCGTCTCATCTATTCCTCCTTTGCACCATCTACTGATGACTCGTCGAATTGGAGCTTGATCGGCAAATCTGTCATCGCATAGTGCACGAATTGTTTGCCCAGTTCGGTCAACTCATAAGGCTCAACGTCGTCGAAAGCCGACTTCAATTTCTTAGCACCTTGTGAGCGTGGCCTTCTCGTATTTTTACGTGCGTAGAAGTTTCCGTCAGCATCGGTGTTCCGAAACTGTCTGATGACAGATCCGGTGGAAAGATCACGTATCAGCAGCTTGTATAGATCGGCTTCGGCTGAGTCTTCTCGGGGTGCGCCTTTACCTAGGTTGTTCCATATCTGCAATCGCGTGACCCCGGGAGATCGATAAACCTCGCCGATCACCGCGAAATGAAACTCCGAATAGTCATTTAGCCAGTCTAAAAAAAGGCTAAGCACATCGTCAGAAGTCAGATCCGTTGCCGCGGCATTCGCAAGAATATTCCGAATTATTTCGCGTTTCGTTTTGCTCTCTGCGCCCGCCCACTTACGAAAAGCTTTCTTCAGTAGGGTTTGATACTCTTCGGATTTTACACGCTGCTCAATACGCTCGTCCTGCAAGTCCACTCTTTGGATGATCTCGGAGATTGTGGTCTCTTTTTCACGAAACTCATCTTTCAACATCATGAGCCAATGGTGAAGAAACTCGTTTATGCGCCTTTGTTCTTCCTCAGACATCTTTCCCGCAGCCAACGAGAAAAAACCTCCGGCGAAAGGAACGACACCGCCTGCGATCTGTAGTGCAGCTCGAGTGGCTTTGTTCACGCCCGAAGACTCGGGCAATTCTTCTCGTTCTTCGTCTTTGTCCGACATTAATAGTCTCCGAATTGACGAGCTTTGCACGTAAGAGGTGTGTAATTCTTTTCAACTACCGATAGATCAGATCTAATTTAAACTGAGGTAGTTACGTCGTTTTTCTCAACATTTATTTCCTTCGCACTTACCATCCATCCTGATGAGCTGATCAAACGATTTCGAGCGCGAAGCGAATATCTTCCTTTGCTCGCTAAACAGTGGCTGTGACTCGTAATGCTTTATGAAGACCTGGTTCCGGACGTTCTTTCTAGCCTGCCGCCTCTATCCGGAGCGAAGCAGTATCGAGCTGTTGCGAAAATCCGCTTGGTGCATCGTCAAGGTATCTCTGTAATGATTCCGGAGCTAGTCTTTGCTTTGTCAGGAAATCGATTCATTGAGCCAAGTAATTTTGGCCCTTGTTGGCTCGGATTTTTCGAAGACGATGGCTTCCTCACCGTACCATTCAGGGTCGGGTCAACAGGGCAATTCCTTTTCCGCACAACGATTAGTCAACACGTTTGCGCGTTGGCCGACGGCAGTCATCTTTATCGGGGCGAACTTGCCGGGCCCAAACCACTGACCTCTTTTCTTAAAGGGAACGCCCGCTGGATACCCGATCGGGAGAGTTTTGATGTGCGCCTATATCACCATACTACCCCTGAAGCCCGCGAAGCGATCGTTCAAAGCTGCCACTTGCGCGGTTCCCCATGGAATTATCAAGGCACTCGTAAACTGGCCAACGTTAGTTACGCATACCTCACGAGCCGTCGCGTGATTCGTTCAGATGAAGATCTCAACGCGATTGGTATGGCAGCGCAAGGCAAAGTGGCATTGCGTTGCGATGATGGACCAGCAGGCTTCGGTCGACCAGTTCTGTTCGATGTTTATCGTGAGCAAGCAAAAAATAGGCGCTCAACAATCTCACTTTGGACACCGATTGAGGCGCTTGCACCATCGCATATCATTGCGCATGCTCCGCCGAACGATGCCGTTTGGTACGAGATTGCGTCACCCGAAATTTATCGGATTCCGTTGTTGCCAGATTCTACCGCAGCGTTAGACGGGGACACCATCAAGCCATGCGTTAAGGCGTTACGCACCATCGACTACGCCGTAATCGCAGATGCGACTGACCCCGATAAGATTGGTGCCTGTCTGGACGAAGAAGGAACTGACGCAGTGTTCAAATTCGAACGGGTGGAAGCAACAGATCTCATCTCATTTTGGAAGCAGAACCAGAATTCTGACCTTTACTCAGGTAAGGTCGTAGATGCTGTCCATTTCACTGACGAGGACAATAACTGAAACTCGTCCATTAGCCGAACGCAGAATTTCCATTCGGATACGTAAAGCGCAGAGCTCCTTGCGGCTGCTTTTGCTCGCACAAAAGTTTAAAGACAGCGCGGCACAGTGCCAGAGTTCTTCGCTTTTGATTTGGACATCGCAGGCGTTCATTAAATGTCGAACAACTCAATCTTTCGAGCGATGATTTGGTCGCCTATTGAATATTGGTAGATTGGGTGTTACGTGCCGCTCAAATCAGAGAAGGTGAGTTCCATGATCCGGCGCTCTTTTGAAAGCTTAAGCCTCGATGTGTTCGCAATCGCGCGCACAGATGAGCGCTATTGCCTGGATTTCTAACCCGCCTCTTTTTCCCGGGAGGCCGCGGCCTCCCCTTGGTGTCCCAACGATGAGACCCTGGATGGCCAAACCTCCAGAGTTTTTCTTTGGGTCACTTGTCTCACGACTTTTGTCCCGCATCCGAATTGGCGCGCCAATGCCAATGGTCGTTCCGGCTCTTCCTGGCCAGGGGAGTTCGGCGCGACGCTTCATCAGGCACGAAAGGAGTAAACCGATGCCTATGAAAATCCATGTGAATGTCGGCACGATTGGACATGTCGACCACGGCAAGACCACGCTGACCTCTGCAATCACGCAGGTGCAGGCGACACGTCTTGGCGGGCAAGCCATGTCCTTTGATCAGATCGACAAAGCTCCGGAAGAGAAGGCTCGTGGCATCACGATCAATACATCGCATGTCGAGTACGAGTCTGAGACACGTACCTACGCGCATATCGATTGCCCGGGCCACGCTGACTATGTGAAGAACATGATCACCGGCGCCTCGCAAATGGATGGCGCGATCTTGCTCGTCGACGGCACCGAAGGCGCCGCCAAGCAGACGATTGAACACATCCTGCTCGCGCGACAGGTCAATGTCGATCGGATGGTCGTGTTCGTGAACAAGATGGACATGCTGTCTGAGGATGAGCGTGCAGAAATGCAGGAGCTGATTCAGATGGAGACGGGCGAATTGCTTGAGTCGCAAGGCTATACGGACACACCCTTTGTGTTTGGATCTGCCCTAAAAGCGCTTGAAGCGGCGCTTGCCGGTCAGGCCGACAGTCCAGATGTGCAATGCGTGGTCGATCTAATCGAGGCGATGGATCGTCATTTCCCGGATCCGTTTCGGGACTATGACAGTCCATTCCTGATGCCGATTGAAGGCGTAAACACCATTTCCGGACGCGGCACCGTAGTGACCGGCCGGGTGGAGCGCGGTGTTCTGAAAGTCGGCGACACAGTCGAAATTGTTGGTCTCAACAATGATGGCGCCGAAGTCACTGTGACTGGCACACAAGCCTTTCGGAAAGATATTCCCGAGGCGCGGGCCGGTATGAACGTCGGTCTGTTGCTGCGTGGCCTGAAGCGCGATGAAGTTCGTCGCGGGCAGGTGCTTAGCGCGCCTGGTGTGATCAAACCTTTTTCTAAAGGAAAAGCGCAAATCTTTGTGCTGACTAAGGAAGAGGGTGGACGACACACAGGGTTCGCCAGCGGTTACCGTCCGCAATTCTTCTTCGGCGTGACCGACGTCACAGGCGTCGTGAATGTTGATAGCGGAAGCATAATCAATCCAGGGGATCAGGCCGAAATCAGCTTTACGCTGAACAAGCCGATCGGGATTGAGAAAGGCGTGCGTTTCGCTATTCGCGAAGGCGGGAAAACTGTAGGTGCTGGTCTTGTCACCGAGGTTGCCGCCTGAAACTCATCGCCTCCGAGCCTAGTGTGATTGCCAGGCTCGGAGGCACCATTATGAGGAAATCCTCTCGGATAGGGGTTAAGAGTGTTTTTATCGATTTCAACAACGCACCAGCCTGCGACGGATCTTGGTTTCCTTTTGCGGAAGAACCCCGCAAATGTTCATCGCGCTGATCTGAGTTTCGGACGATCTGTGATTTTTTATCCGGAGGCGACAGAGACGAGATGCGAAGCCGTTTTGATGTTGGATGTCGATCCGATCCAGCTTGTGCGCGGACGCAAAGATAGTCGCGGCACAGCGCTGTTGGATCATTATGTAAATGACCGCCCGTATGCGGCGTCGTCGTTTCTATCAGTCGCTATGGCGCGGACCCTTCGTGATGCGATCAATGGGAACGCGCCGGAGCGCGAAACGCTGGCCGAAATGGCGATTCCGCTCGTTCTCACGATCACTCCGCTGCCCTGCCGCGGCGGAGATGATGTTGTTCGCAAGCTGTTTGAACCATTGGGTTATGATGTTGAAACGGAAGCGGCGCCACTCGACGAACGCTTCCCTGAGTGGGGCGACAGCGCATATCGCACGGTGACGCTCAAAGCGGATATCCGGCTCGCGGATGCACTAACACACCTTTATGTCCTCATCCCGGTTTTGGACAATTCAAAGCACTATTGGATTGGCGAAGATGAGGTCGAGAAACTGATCAATAAAGGGGGGGCTTGGCTGCAAGCACATCCGGAACGTGAGTTGATCGCAAGCCGCTATCTTTGGCGAAAGCGGCACGCGCGTGAAGCGTTGGCTCTGCTCGATGAAAAGTTCGGTATCGACGAGCTGCCAGATGCACCCGAAGAGGGTGAAGAAGAAGAGATTCTAGAAAAGCCCTTGGGTTTGAACGCTAAACGATACGAGAGTGTTACGGCCGCTTTGTTGCGCCTTGGCGCCCGCCGGGTTTGCGATCTTGGTTGTGGCGAGGGGCGCTTGCTCGTGCGTTTGATGAAAGAAAAAGACTTTGACCGGATCGTTGGTTTCGAAGTTTCGAGTCTAGAGTTGGAGAAGGCCGAAAGACGCTTGAAGCTTGATCGAATGTCTCCCACTCAACGCGAGCGTATCGATGTCTATCGTGGGTCTCTGGTTTATGAGGATGACCGTTTAAACGGTTATGATGCCATTTCTTTAGTTGAAGTGATCGAGCATGTGGATGCGGAACGCTTAGACTCATTGGAGCGCGTGGTCTTTGCCAGGGCAAACCCACGAGCAGTTATCGTTTCGACCCCGAACATTGAATACAACGCCGTGTTTGAAACCATGCAGCCGGGACAACTTCGTCACAATGACCATAGGTTCGAATGGACACGCGCAGAATTCAAGGATTGGGCGTCGCGCGTTTGCGAGCGGCACGGCTATTCCGTCCGCATTGAAGGGATCGGCGAGGCGCACGAAGACTTTGGGCATCCGACTCAAATGGCGATTTTTGAACGGAGTGTAGAGCAATGAGCAAAATCGAATTCGTATCTACGCTTTCGCCAGATATGCGAGAGACGATTCTTGCGAAGCTGAATGAATTGGAAGCAGCGAACGGCGTGAAAATAATTTTCGCCATTGAGAGCGGAAGTCGTGCCTGGGGCTTTCCTTCGCCTGATAGCGATTATGACGCGCGGTTCGTTTATGCGCGCCACGCCGATTGGTATCTTTCCATTTCACCGGGGCGAGATGTTATCGAACTCCCGATCGAAGGTGATCTCGATATCAATGGCTGGGATATCAAGAAGGCGCTGGGTTTGTTGCTCAAGCCCAATCCTGTTTTGCTAGAGTGGCTCTCTAGTCCCATCCACTACGTCTGGAATGACGAGGTCTGCTCCAAACTTAAGGCCCTTGGAGAGCGTGTTGGCCACGGTCCAAGCTGTTTGCATCATTATCTGAACCTCGGTGAAAACCTTTGGAAGCGGCATCTGAAGGACGAAGAAGACGTAAAGATCAAACGGTACTTCTATGTCTTGCGTCCCGCGATGGCGCTCCGGTGGGTGCGGATGCGGCCGGATGAGATTCCTCCCATGAACTTTCAGGATTTGATGGCTGGTGTAGATCTCGATGCAGATCTAACTGAAGAACTCCGACGGCTTCTCATCTCGAAATCTGAAACGAATGAGCTTGGCTTTGCGCCCCGCATTCCAGTTTTGGATCGATTTGTCCTGGACGAATATGAGAAGGCTAAACAGGTTCTACCTGACTTTCGTGCATCGCGTGAAGACTTGCGCCCCGACGCGGATATGCTGTTCCGAGAGATCATAAAGGGAGATTGGTAATGTCAGGCAAGACATCAATCTCAATTCCTGAATTCTGCCTTGTGCTACTTGTTGGCCCTTCCGGTTCGGGTAAATCCACGTTCGCACGCAAACACTTCAAGTCGACGGAGATCATCTCTTCCGATCATTATCGCGGTGTCGTAGCTGATGACGAAACAGACCAATCCGCGACCGCGGACGCTTTTGACCTCGTTGAGATAGTTGCGGAAAAGCGCCTGGCTGCGCGTCGGCTGACCGTAATCGATGCGACTAACGTCAAGCCAGAGGATCGAAGGCGCTTCGTTGCTCTCGCGAAGAAGTATCACGCTCTGACCGTGGGGTTGGTATTTTTTGTCGATCAGGACATCTGCGAAGCGAGGAACGCAACCCGACCAGACCGTCAGTTCGGCCCGCACGTTGTGCGAAACCATATTCGTGCGCTGAAGCGAGGCTTTAAGAGCCTACAAAAACGTGAAGGCGTCCGCATGGTTTTCACGTTCGACAGTCCCGAAGAGATGGATGCGCTGGAAGGTTTCGAACGAACTCCATTGTGGCCGGATAAACGGTTGGAGCATGGTCCGTTTGATATCATCGGCGATATTCATGGCTGCGCGAACGAGCTCGAGACGTTGCTCGACAAGCTTGGCTATGCACTCGGCGCTCACGGCGAGCCGGGGTTTCGAAACTACGATGTGACACCGCCTGACGGACGACGCGCCATCTTCGTCGGAGACTTGGTCGACCGAGGGCCACGTTCCCCCGATGTTTTGCGCTTGGTCAAAAGCATGACGGAAGCCGGGAGCGCATTTTGCGTCATTGGGAACCACGAGAACAAGCTGATCAGACAACTCAATGGTCGCAATGTGAAACTCACACATGGCCTGGCGGAGACCGTCGAACAATTCGCGACACAACCCGATGGGTTTGCCGAAGAGATGCGTGATTGGATGGATGGCCTGATCAGCCACTATGTGTTCGAAAATGGTGACTTGTGCGTCGCCCATGCTGGTCTTCGCGAAGACATGCAAAATCGTGCGAGCGGTAAAATCCGTAGCTTTGCAATGTATGGCGATACAACCGGCGAAACCGATGAATTCGGCTTACCTGTCAGAGCCGATTGGGCTGCGGACTATCGTGGTCGAGCCAAGGTCGTGTATGGGCACACGCCGACGCCAGAAGCGGAGTGGGTAAACGGGACGATCTGCATCGACACCGGGTGCGTGTTTGGTGGCAAGCTCACCGCTTTGCGTTGGCCTGAACTCGAATTGGTCGACGTGCCAGCAGAACAAGTCTGGTGCGAACCTGTCAAACCACTCGTGAAATTCGGCACCGCAACTGATCCAACCGCGATCAAACTATCTGATGTCCAAGGTAAGCGTTCTATTGAAACCAATGGTAATGGCCGCGTGATGATCTCTGAAGCCAATGCTGCCGGTGCGCTTGAAACCATGAGCCGTTTCGCGGTTGATCCACGTTGGCTGATCTATTTGCCACCCACGATGTCCCCGGTTGAAACAAGCTCGCGCGATGGGTGGTTGGAACGTCCGGAAGAAGCATTCGAATTCTATCGATCACGTGGCGTGACAGAAGTTGTCTGCGAAGAAAAGCATATGGGTTCGCGCGCGGTCGCGATCGTCTGCAAGGATTTGGAGAGCGCGAATAAGCACTTCAAATCCGATGCCAGGACTGGCGTGATCTATACAAGGACCGGACGTCCGTTCTTTGATGCGAAGACCGAAGTGAATGTTCTGGAAAGACTGCGAACCGCGATCTCGAAGGCCGGTTGGTGGGAGAGTCTCGAAACCAGCTGGATCTGTTTAGATATGGAAATCATGCCGTGGTCTGCAAAAGCCCAGAGCTTGATTTTTCAACAATACGCGCCGGTGGGCAGCGCTGCAGGTTTGGGACTATCGGAAGTCGAAGCAGCGCTCTCTCGCGCTGTTGCGCGCGGCGTAGACGTTAGTGCCGAGCACGAAAAAGTCGAGGCTCGGCTCGCTTCCGCAAACGCGTTTTCAGATGCGTATCGAAACTACGTTTGGCCGGTCGACAGTATCAACGATTTGAAAATCGCGCCTTTCCACATACTGGCGACCGAAGGACACGTTCACACGGACAAACCCCATAAATGGCATATGGAGACTTTGAGCGAACTCTCATCCAAGGGAGACGACATATTTGCGGTTACGATCTGGCGCAGCGTTGATCTTTCTGACGATGAAGCTTGCGCAAGCGCCGCGGCTTGGTGGGATGAGCTAACAGCGCATGGAGGTGAGGGGATGGTCGTCAAACCTGCCACGTTCATCGCGCGGGGAAAAAAAGGGATCCTTCAGCCTGCAGTAAAGGTTCGCGGAAGAGAATACCTACGCATCATCTATGGCCCGGATTACGATACGCCGGAGCATTTGGAGCGGCTGAAGCAACGAGGGCTCGGCCGTAAGCGATCACTTGCGCTGCGTGAGTTTGCCCTCGGATTGGAGTCGCTGGAGCGGTTTGCCAAGCATGCTCCATTGGCCAGAGTCCACGAGTGTGTATTCGGAGTTCTGGCGCTGGAGACGGAACCGGTCGATCCGCGTCTGTAAAAAAATTGGCGATGATTGCAGATAGCGATGAATTCCGGGTGTTGGTGTCTTGCTTCGGTTCAACGCATTTTGATGTTCCATCATTCGGCTAAACGATACGCGTCTCCTTCTGCTCGCGCACCGGCCTTACCAAAATTCCACTCGACTTCGGCCCACATTCGAGCATTGGTGTGGGTGACGATGTTTTAGACATGACTTCGCCTGGCTGAATTGCTGGGCTCGCCTCAGTGGGACGCGAACGGTCGCGTCCGGGTATTTCTGGAGGCAATTCATGTCAGAACTAAAACCACCCAAAACCGGCAGCAAACTCGCAAAACTCTCGCAATATCTTAACGGCGATGGGCGGACGCTGAAAGCGCTGAGTAAGTCACTCGGATGGCAACCTCATACAGTTCGGGCCGCGATGACCCGGCTACGCCAACGCGGCTATGAGATCGAACGGGTGCCAGGCGAGGGCGCGAAGCCATCCGTCTTCCGATTGGCCGACGCATCATGAACCCGGAGCAGATCTCGCATTGGTTGAATGCTGATCGCAATGCGCTCGAACAGGCTTGGATCGACACGATGGGTCAGCGTCCCCCAAAACGACTGAGCCGTCCGCTGATGGCAAAGATCCTAATCTGCGAACTTCAATGGGAGGCCTCTGGTCAATCAAGACAAGCGATTGTGCGGGAGTATGAGCGCGCGGTCCATGCAGCAACATGGAAGACGCCAAAAGCGCCATCAGGCACGCGGCTCGTCAGGGAGTGGAATGGCAAAGAACACATCGTCGACGTAACTGAAGACGGCTTCCTTTGGAACGATCAGACTTGGACTTCGTTGACCGCCATCGCAACCGCGATTACCGGCACGAAATGGTCCGGACCACGCTTCTTCGGAGTGCGTCCATGAACAAGATCCGCTGCGCCATCTATACCCGCAAATCGACCGAAGATGGTTTGGATCAGGCCTTCAACTCACTCGATGCGCAACGTGAAGCGTGTGAAGCTTACATCGCCTCGCAGAAGCATGAAGGCTGGAAGCTGCTTAAGACACACTTTGATGATGGCGGCAAATCCGGTGGAAACCTGGAGCGGCCTGCATTGAAGCTGCTCCTGTCAGAGATCGAAGCCGGGCGTGTGGATATGGTGGTGGTTTACAAGATCGATCGCCTCACGCGTTCGCTCACGGATTTTGCAAAACTGGTGGAGCGCTTCGATCAGGTCGGCGCCAGTTTTGTCTCAGTCACTCAGCAGTTCAATACATCGACTAGCATGGGGCGGCTGACCCTCAATGTCCTTTTATCATTCGCTCAGTTTGAAAGGGAGGTCACTGCTGAGCGGATCAGAGACAAGATCGCAGCATCCAAGAAAAAGGGGATGTGGATGGGTGGCTTCCCACCATACGGCTATGACAAGACCGATGCAGGATTGAAGGTCAATCAGAGCGAGGCCGAGGTCATTCGTGATCTGTTCGAAGCCTATGTGCGCGTGGGCTGCGTTCGAAAGCTTCTGACTTATGCAGAGGTAAAGAACTATCGAACCCGCGTTCTGGTTTTCAAGTCCGGTCGAACGCGAGGAGGAGGGCGGTTCAATCGAGGCGGAATGTATCACCTATTGTCGAACCCGCTATACATCGGAAAGATCAAACATCACGAACAGGTCTTCGATGGCTTGCATGATCCGATCATAGATGACGAGCTTTGGGCGCGGGTGCAGGCGACGCTTTCAAGCAATCGGATCAAACGCAAACGAAGGGCGAATGCTGCGTCAAGGTCTCCGCTTGCCGGAAAGCTCTATGACACCAATGGCCGAAAACTGACGCCCAGCCACGCCTGTAAAGGGACAACTCGATATCGCTATTATGTTTCAACCGATCCAAAAGAGGGATACCGGTTCCCTGCGAAAGAATTAGAACAAGTCATTGAGGCAGCAATCAGAACTGATCCGGAATACCTAACTGCTCAAGCGCAAAGCAAGATTGAAACAGGAGACGTCTTCGATTTGGTGGAAAGTGCCGCCATCCATGATGGGCAGACCCACATCCAGTTTCGAATACCGGGCGATCAGACGAAAGCTATTCGTGTTCCGTTCAAAGCTCGCCGGCGCGGAGTTGAAACCAAGCTAGTCATTCCAAACGAGCAACATCGAATGCCAGATCAAGTGATGATCCGGCGGGTCTTGCGAGCGCTGAATTGGACTGATCGGATCAAAGCCGGTGAGAGCGTGAAGGCCATTGCCGAAAGCGAAAATGTCAGCTCCGACTTCATCACGCACAATATCGACCTGGCATTTTTGTCGCCAGAGATTCTACGCGCGATCCTTGAAGGCAAGCAGCGTCCCGATCTTTCAACCGCGCAGCTCTCGCGCCGCAGATGGTCGATAAATTGGGCCGAGCAGCGCGCGGACTTCATTTCCTAAGATGCGCACAAAATTCCCTGTTCAGAGATTTTCAGTTCCCTGATCAGGGAGTTTGAATTCCCTGTTTTGGATTGCGGGAATTGGCCAGAAATACCAATAGATACAGGTGTATGTCCAAAGTTCCACAGAGTGGGCAGGGACAATTCAAATCAAGAATCGTGAATTTCCCTGTTATCTGGGAAACCCGACCACCTCGCAGGTGCCGGGAGACTTATCGCTACTCTGGCGGAATCGGAGACAATTTGATCGGGATTTCGCGGCGCTATGTCGGAATCAGTCCCGCTAAGTCGCGGAATTGTCGGCGATAATTCGAGGGGGCTTATATTCAGAGAGAACGCGTTGTCTGCGTGGCGGAGAGGAAGGGATTCGAACCCTCGATACGCTTATCACGTATACTCCCTTAGCAGGGGAGCGCCTTCAGCCACTCGGCCACCTCTCCGCGCCGCCGCAAGCCCTAATAAACATGGGAATCTTAGGCAAGGGGTTTTGTCGGCAATTGTCGTAAATTGTCGTGAACAAAGGTCGTGTCTGGGGGAAAACTTGCGGCGACGCGTCCTGCTTCATATGGCGCTGGCGCCGCTCGACGTTGCCGGCGGCTGCCAAGAGCGGAATACAGACGCCGTCAACACTGGGAAACGTTCATCGGATATTCGTATCCGAGAGGACTGTTTCAGCGTGTATCCAGCGCGACGGGCGGGGGTTTCAACGCGACCTACTTTCAGATTCGCCTTGTCATTATTGATCGGCGGCTGAAATCAATATCATTGATTATTCTCTCTGCTTCAAAACTCTTAATGTTGATCTTGGTATGTATATTTCATACCCGTATAAAACTGCGTATCGAGCAAGCTTAAATACTTACATAAATCACATTCCATGGGGACACAATTGGAGCATCAATTGCGTCACCATTGGCTGGTCGTTGTGCCGAAAGCGCGCGCTGCAAAACAGAGTCTCGGATGGCGGATGCTGAACCGGGTTATCCCGCGGCTCATCTGGAAGCCCGAGCACGTGTTCTCGGCGGCTTTGAACCACCAGATCTATGCATTCAGTTTCGCATCGAATTGCGAATTGCTCGGTTATTCATCGCCGGTCAACCAGACGTCCGATGGCATGACCCTGGTCAGCGGCTTGCCGAGATTGGAGCAATATAGCTGCTCGCCAACATGCGATATTCCCGGCGCTGTGAATGAATGCCTCAAGGCAGGGTCGGAGCTGGATTTCTATCTCAAGGCGGGCGGGGTGTGGTCGGTCATGAATATTCAGGGCGATCAGATCGCCGCATTTTCGGATTTTTCTGGGTATCATTCTCTGTTTTATGCCGACACCGCAGATTACTTTGTCATCAGCAATAAATCCGCATTGGTGGCCGCCATCGCGGCGCCGGGAAGTTCCTTTCCTGAAGCCAACTATGCGGCTTTGTCCTGGGTGTATTCCACCACGATGATCCAAGGCCAGGCGGCGGCGTTCAAGTCGGTCAAGAAAATTGAACCAGGGTCATTCCTTCGATACTCGGTTAGATCGGATCAAATTGATGTCCGTCCCTTCAAGACAAACTTTTACACCCCCTTGAAGACTGTGTTTGGCACATCGAGATCAGCATTTCTGGCGGATCGGATAGAAGGCCTGACAAAGCGAACAGCCTGGTATGTTGATCGCGGCATACCCATCCATTCTCATCTGACCGGCGGGAAGGACAGCCGCGTTATTCTGGGTCTGCTGCACCATTCCGGCGCTATAGAGCAGACACGCAAAATTCAAACGACGGGCAATGAAGACAATGGCGACGTCATCGTTGCGCGGCAGATTACCGAGAGTCTCGGCCTACAAGATAAGCACGAAGTTAGACCGGGGAATAAAGGAAAAAGTGAGCGAACGGCCGACGAGGTGACGCGTGCGCTGTTTCACTCATTCTTGAAATATGACGGGCAGCTCACACCGTTTGATGGCAGCCAAAAGCCGCTCAATTCCTTCCCTTATGCCGCAACATTCATGGGCGGAGGTGGCGAGATTCTCAGGCAAAAGACCTATGTGAACCACCGCAATATTGAGCAAGTGGCGGCGCAATTTGAGAATTGGAGTTATCCCTATGATGCGCTCAATATCCTGTCCAAGCATGAGAAAGGTCGGCAGAAAGCTGAAATCGATACTCGCGCGTCGCACCTGCTGAAACGCAGAATCCTGAACCATCAGACCAAATACTATATCGACCAACGCCTTTCGAATTGGGGGTGTGGTCACGTTCAGGCATCATCCGGCAATTCCATCCCGCTTTTGGTGGATATCGGTCTGACGCGGCTGATGTTTGCGCGGCACGATATGGCTGAGACTATTCCGTTCGAGATCTTGCGGGCCACTTGCCCGCAATTGCTCAAAATCCCATTCCTGAACCAACGCTGGTTAGGAGAGACCAGGCCCCTGGCAGAACGCTATGATTGCGACTTGGATCCGCTTGAAGTGCCTGTTGAAAAGAATTTCCCGTGGCAATTCGACGTTTATCGCGCGCATCGGGACACGTTCGTCAGGCTCGTCTTGGATCTATGGCCGCCGGAATTGGATGAACGTCTGGATCGATCTAAGGTCGAAGGCCTGATCGGGTCCGCGATGGAATTCAATTCGGCGCACATCAAAATGTTGATGGGATTGCTCTCAAGCATTGTCTATTTTGACGCGTCCAAGTTTTCCATCGTCGAAGATCCGGACGCGAACGGTTTGGACGTTGTATCCGTGGGCGGCGACTTTCTGTGCGACGAGATCCAAAGCGCCATTTTGCAAAAACGACCAAATCTCTCCGGACACCCGCTCTATGAGGACGTTTGCGCAGCGCTGAAAGAGCCGGCGCGCGCGACCTCTCGCACAGTCATGAACATTGGCCGCCGCGCACACGCCCGCCTTTCTGAAGCGCGGACCTGATGTTTTGGACGAGCGGCCTTTGCGCAGACGGGCTTGCATGGGGCGCAGGGCGGGCCTATGCCCGGGACATGAATAAAATAAGTCTACATAAGAGCGATTTACCAGCGGGACTTGATCTAGGATCGGTGGTGGCTGTCGATACAGAGGCCATGGGCCTCAACCCAGTGCGGGATGCGCTCTGCGTGGTGCAACTCTCGGCCGGTGATGGATCCGCGCATGTGGTGCAATTGTCGCGAGATTATGATTGCCCCAACCTGAAAGCGATGCTGGCCGACGAATCGATCCTCAAGATCTTCCATTTCGCCCGGTTCGACCTTGCCATGATGAAAAAGTGGCTGGGTATCGATTGCGCGCCTGTCTGGTGCACCAAAATCGCCTCGAAACTGTCGCGGACCTATACGGATCGGCACGGCCTGAAGGATGTCACTCGGGAGCTGCTGGGCGCCAATATGGACAAATCGCAGCAATCCTCAGATTGGGGCGCGACCGAGCTTTCTGATCAGCAATTGCAATATGCTGCCAGCGACGTCCTGCATCTGCATGAAATCCGCGATGGGCTGGCGCTTATGCTGGAACGGGAAGGGCGCACCGAGCTGGCGCAAGCGTGTTTTGACTTCCTGCCCGTCCGCGCCGAGCTTGACCTGCTGGGATGGGAGGAAACGGACATATTCGCGCACAGCTAAGCGAGTGTGACGGAACTGTCACGCAGCTGCCCTGTTCGCGCTCCATTTTCTCGCGTAGGACTGATTTATGAGTACCGCTCACACCGAAATGCTGGCCCAATGGGCGCCGCAGCGACAGATGTCTCTAGCGCAGGCGCGCCGTCGTTCGAACATGGTCGGGCGGCTGCGAGTGGCGTTTGTCGCGTGCGCGGCAATATCTGCCGGTGTGATTATCGGTCCGATCGCCGCCACCGCCTTATCGGGCAGCGGGCAGCAGGTCGATCAGATTGCCGCGGACGAAGTGATCACGATGCTGAATGCCCGCTTCACCGGTCGGAATATTGCCGGTGACGCCTATGTCATCACGGCCGAAGAGGCGCGGCGACGCCGAGCCGATTCCAGTGTGGTTGATTTGATCAATCCTCGGCTGGTCGACGATAAAGGCACCGAAGTTGGCGCGCCGATCGGCGTTTACTACCAGAATGCTGAGCATCTGGACTTGTTTCAGGCGGTTTCAGTCAAAGATTCCGATGGGTATGAGTTCAGCACCACGGCAGCGCGTGTGTTTGTCCAGGAGGGGCGCGTGCAGGGGCTTGAACCCCTAAGCGGTAACGGACCCCTTGGCGATGTGCGCGCAGACTCGTATGAGATTGAAGATGATGGTGACCGCGTCATTCTGCGCGGGAATGTCGATCTGACTATCTATCCTGATGGCCGTGAACCGGCTGAGGAAGACACCACGGAAGAGTAGAGGTGATGTCGATGAAGATTTTTGTGGCGGGATGCGCGCTGGTTGCCCTGACAATGGCCCCGGCGGCGGCACAGGTTTCTGGCGATGGCGGACCGATCCGGGTCAATGCCGACCGATCAGAGGTGCTCGACAAGGAACGCAAAGTGATCCTGATCGATAATGTCGATATTACTCAGGGCGACGCGCGTCTTCGCGCAGATGTTGTCACGCTTGAATATGGCGGCGGTGGCAATACGACGACCAGCGGGCTTGGTTCGAATTTCGGCGATATCCGCACCATGACGGCGCGCGGGAACGTGTTCTATGTGACCCCAGAGTTTAAAGCCAATGGCGATCTCGGCATCTATGTCGCCGCGGCCGATACGATCACCTTGACCGGGAATGTGGTCATGGTGCGCGGCGAAGACGTCGCCAAAGGCGAGCGGTTGGTCATGGAGCTTGAGCAGGGCAAGACGACACTGGATGGTGGCGATAGCCAGGTGAATCTGGTGATTACGCCGCATGAGAACACAACGGACGAAAACAGTAATTGATGAAATTCGACCAATCGGTCTAAACCGATTTTAAGCCTGTTATTCTAAGTGGTTAGGTAGGAGCTGATCACTAAAGGGAGCTGAAACATATGGACCAGACCGGCCAAGGCCTTGTCGCAACCGGACTCGCCAAATCATTTGGCAAGCGTCAGGTTGTCCATGATGTTTCGCTGAGTTTGCAGCGGGGCGAAGTCGTCGGACTTCTCGGACCGAACGGGGCGGGGAAGACCACTTGTTTTTACATGATAATGGGGCTGATCGGCGCGGATGACGGCACGATCCGGATCGATGGCGCGGATGTCACGACCCTGCCAATGTATCAGCGCGCCCGGATCGGGCTTGGCTATTTGCCCCAGGAAGCCAGCATTTTCCGCGGCATGAATGTCGAAGAGAACATCATGGCGGTGGTCGAACTGGTGGAGCGCGACAAGTCCGAGCGTCAGAACCAAGTCGACTCGCTCTTGGAAGAGCTACATATCACGCATCTGCGCAAGCAACCATCGACCAGTTTGTCTGGTGGCGAACGCCGCCGGGTCGAGATTGCGCGCGCGCTCGCTTCTCGCCCAGCTTTCATGCTGCTGGACGAACCTTTTACCGGGATTGACCCACTCGCAATCTCGGACATTTCGGATCTGGTTGGTTATTTGAAAGAACGCGGATTGGGCGTTTTGATTACCGATCACCAGGTTCGCGAAACGCTACAAATTGTGGATCGTGCATCTATTATTTACGAAGGCAGCGTACTGTTCGAAGGACAGCCGGACGAAGTCTTGAACAATGATGATGTTCGCCGAGTTTATCTCGGGCAGAGATTTGCGGCGTAGAGGGCGGGACAATGAGTGCCTATCAACGTTTAGACATGCGCCAGGGGCAATCCCTGGTGATGACGCCGCAACTGCAGCAAGCGATCAAGCTGCTACAGTTGACGAATATCGAGCTGGCAGAATTTGTCGCCGAGGAAATCGAGCGCAACCCGCTTCTCGAACGCGGTGACAATGCCCCGACTGAGCCTGCTACAGACGGCGATGTCGACAAAGCCAAAGGCCGCGATGAGCTGGCTTTGGATGGGTCCGAAGGGATGGGCAGCGCCCGCGACGCCGTCGATGCCTCCGATAGCGACATGTATGAAGCCGGAACCGGCTCAGATGAAGCTCGCACCGCAAACAGTCAGTCAGGTCCGTCGGCCAGCACAGATTGGTCATCTGTGGGGTCCGGGCGTGGCGGCGAGGACTATGATTTTGAGGGATCGCTGACCAGCGAGAAGTCGCTGCACGAGCATTTGCATGACCAATTGGCCATGGCGGGCCTCAGTCAGGCCGATAATCTGATCGGCGCGCGTCTGATCGATGAGACCGATGATTCCGGATTCTGCAAAGTTGACACCGATGAAGTTGCCAAGATCCTTGGCGCTGATCCGGCCAATGTCGAAGCGGTGTTGAAGGTCTGCCAGGGATTTGATCCGACCGGCGTGATGGCGCGAGACCTGACCGAGTGTCTGGCCCTGCAGCTCAAAGAGCGCGACCGACTGGACCCCGTGATGCAGGCCTTTCTGGAAAACCTGCACCTGGTTGCCAAGCATGACATTAAAGGCCTGAGCGAAGCTTGCGGCGTCGACAAAGAAGACGTCATGGACATGATCGCTGAACTGCGGACGCTGAGCCCGCGTCCAGCGTCCGGCTTTGCATCTGAAGCGACGATCGCCGTCGCACCGGATGTGTTCGTCAAGGAGATGCCGGACGGCATGTTCGCGGTCGAACTGAACAGCGAAACCTTGCCGCGCGTGCTGATGGACAAAGCCTATTATGCCGAGGTTTCGGCCCTGCCAATGCGCGACAAGGAGAAAGAATTCATCTCCGAGTGCGCTGCGAATGCGACCTGGTTGATCAAGTCACTCGATCAACGCGCTCGCACGATCTTGAAAGTCGCCAGTGAAATCGTTCGCCAGCAAGATGCATTCTTCGCGCATGGCGTTGCGCATCTGCGCCCACTCAATCTGAAGCAGGTGGCCGACGCCATCGAGATGCATGAGTCGACGGTGAGCCGGGTGACCAGCAATAAATACATGTCGACCCCGCGGGGCCTGTTTGAGCTAAAATACTTCTTCTCGGCCGCGATCCCGTCAACCGGAGGAGGGGAAGCGCACTCCGCCGAAGCGGTTCGGTATCGGATCAAGCAATTGATCGATGAAGAAGGTGACAAGGTCTTATCTGATGACAAGATCGTCGAGATTTTGACCGAGTTCGGCATCGAGATTGCCCGTCGAACCGTCGCGAAATATCGCGAGAGTCTGGGCATTCCAAGCTCGGTGCAACGTCGCCGCCTACTCAAAGCGAGCGCTTGAGGGGCCGCGAGCGGGCAGGGTTCGAGGGTAGGGTCTGCTTTGGGGCAGAGCAGATATCGGCGTCTGATTTCAAAGCATAATTAGCCGGTAAGGCCGCGATAGGTCCCAACAATAATGGCGGATCCGAAGAACAGCACCAGCAGGACCAAGATCACTTTTGCAATCGGAAGCAGTCTCTCCTGAAATCGAATGCCCAGGCCAATGCCGATCAAGCCAACGCCCCACACCCCGTGATCTACAATTGCAGCTAGAATATCATTGCTCGGTTCCAGCGATGCCGTCGCCCACCCCCAGATTCTAATCAGGAAATAGGTCAGAGCGCCGGTCGCTGCGAGCATCAACCACGAATCGAAATCGATATCGTCATCGGGATCGAATGACTCTTCCTTCGTCGAACGGGTCTTTAATCCTTGCGTCATTTGTTCCGCGCGTTCGCGGTCTTTTCGACGCCACTCTTCTTGTTGTTTGCGTGCTTTCTCTTGGTGTTCGCGTTGCTCCCGCATCCGGCGTTGTTCTTCGAAACGTCGTTGCTGCGCGCCAACATCATATGCCGATTGATCAGGACCCGGGGATGTCGGCCGGTCACCCGTTCCCCATCTACCTTTTCCATACCAATCTGTCATTTCGTCCCCACTTTGCGCGAATACTATCAGAGATGTGCCTGTGAGACCAGTTGGACGGTCATCCGCATTCGCTGGTGGTGTCCGCTTTGGGGCATTCGACTGGCTCGAGAAGGATTTCGCTGCAGTATTGGTTCTTATAGCGAGTCTATCAATGATCGGATGAATGCGGACGCGTCTTCAGAGAGCCGGAACGATGTGAGTTTCATGTCCGAAGCGCCGGGGAGATCGATGCCCAGAGAAATTTCCTCTGCGAGCCCAAACTCGGACAGTTTGCTCAAGAATGTGTAATTGTCGCTAGCGGACGAGGTTCCAATCTGACTACCGGGCTCGGCAAGTGATGCGAACAATGTGGATCGGTCCGCATCGCTCAGCGCCTCGAACATCAGTTTCAGCTCAGCCCGAGCCGATTCAGGGAGGTGTTCAAATTTGTCCAAGGTCGTCTCCTCAGCGGCGAATGATCTATCCATGTGTTTTGTAATTTGGATGCAAGCCTCTCGCAAAACATCAACCATGAATGCCGAACGTGGACAACGTCCCGATTTTTGCAAAATTTAATGTTCGGCCGCCGAATATAGATTGATTCTAGAGTTGGTTTTCCTCAATTGGATTTGTCTAAGAGGAGAGTGAAGTGTCGTTAGTGCGTATTGGTGTAATTTTACTTGCTGTCTCATGGCTTCCGGCATGCGGAGGCGGTGGTTCTGAAACCGCGGTTGCGCCTCCCCAACCGGTTGGCAATCAAGCGCCGGTCATTACCGTGGCCGTCTCAGATTCCGCGCCTCAAGAGGGGCAGACTTTTACGCTTGATGCGAGCACCTCCTCGGATCCGAATAATGATGCTCTTACGTTCGCTTGGACTCAAACCAGTGGTATGAGCTTTAGCATTGAGGATGCGACCAATCCCAGGCAGAGCTTCGATCTTCCGGAGTTAACAGAAACATCAGAAGCCAGATTCGAAGTTGAAGTCAGCGACGGCGCTTTGAGCTCGACACGAACCGTGACTGTGGCGCTGACCAACATAGATCAGAGCCCAAAATTCGTCGGCGGATTTTCAGATACCAAGTCAATCAATGTCAACGGACTGATACGCGACGTTTTTGCGATGCCCGCACGCGAAATCGATGGGGTCTCTCTACCGGGCGAACGACGAGACATATGGTTCATAGCCGTTTCCGATACGAGCGCCGCGCCTGTGCATTTAGAAGAGTTGTACTTTTCGGCAACAAATGAAGTTGAAATCAATCCACAAACGCCCGATTTGCCCGAATATGCTGCAGATGCCGCATTTGTGCGCCCGGTCGGGCTAGCGAGTTCGACGCTGACCGGACAAGTCGTCATCGAGGAAAGCGCCAACCAGGTTCGGGGTATTGGCGTGAACCTGTTCGAAGACGGCCCGGCATACTTTGACGATTTCAGCTTTGAGTTTGAAAGCCCTTGTTGGGTGATTCCTTACTTCGACCTTGGAGAAGAGCTCGCCTTCGCTTTGGTAGGACAACGCGCTGCAGGTGCTACCTATTTAGGGATCTCATTTGATCTATTGACTGGATTCAACTTTCCAGGATCGAGCTCAATAAAGGTTGTCGATGATGCAAGTTCGCTGTGCACATTGTCATTTGTCGGATCGACCCTCGGCCTGATGCCGACGGTAGTGGCGCTCGATACCACGTCAGACTTTATTACATTGGGCTTGGACCACGAGTCTCACACGATCACCGTCTATGAAAGGTTCGCGAGCGGAAACGTTTTGCGCACCGCTCAATTACAAACTGGCACCACGGTTCCGTTAGAGATTTATGCGAGTGCGAGCGTTCCGGGGTTTGGATTTGTCGTCGCACTGTCGGATGGAGAACATAAGGGAACGCACAGGCTGGTATTCGTGGGCGTGGATGATTCCGGTCAAATCGACCAGGAGATTCTCACATGGGGTGTCGGCGTTCCGTCAGACATTGTTGTTGGAAACCTTGACGATGACCCGCTTTCAGCCACCGAAATTACAATCATCCCTGCAACATCATCCGAAGCGATCGTGTTCAGCCTGTCGGACAGCCAGTATCTCAATACCTCCCCGAGCGGGAGCCAGTTTTATCGACGAAACGCACCGCTACCCATCGTGGGGCCTCGGTTCTTCGAAATAGGCTTGGGCGCAGAGCGGGCGTTCAACGATCAGTTCACCAATATGGATGACGGCGTCAGTGGGTTGTTTATCACCTATCCAGATGAACAGGTGGTGCGTTTCTTCGAACATCGGTGTGACCCTAGCGACCTCGAAGTGCCGTTCCGCTGCCGAGCCAGTTCATCTCCCGATCCTTTGCCTCCTGGAAGCCCGCCCGGCTGAGAGAAACAGCGAATGTCCGCATCGTCGCCGTGCCCATATTGCGCGGAGTCGGACACACCAAACGCCGGCGCCTAAATCACCCCCATCGCTTCCGCGATCAAATCTGCTTCGGCTTCGCGCAAGATGGCTTCTTCGACGCTGGCGCCGTGGACGGGCTCTTTGCCGACTTCCAGCATGACCGGCACCGCGAAGGGGCTGATTTTGGGCAGGTCTTTGTGAACGATCTTGCCTTGCACCCGCATCAGCATGTCTGAGAGGCGGCGAATATCCAGGAAACCGGTTGCAGCATCGTGGCGCGCCGCTTGTAACAAGATGTGGTCCGGCTCGTGGCTGCGCAGCACGTCATAGATGAGGTCCGTCGAGAAGGTGACCTGGCGCCCGGTCTTCTCCTTGCCCGGCATGCGTCGGGCGATCAGACCGGAGATCTGCGCGCAGTGGGCAAAGTGACGTTTCATCAGGACGGCCTCATTCAGCCACTCTTCGAGATCGTCACCGAGAAGATCAGGCGAGAAGAGCGCTTGCAAGTCGACTTGCCCCATTGGCTCCATCGCCCAAACCGCCATCGCATATTCAGATGCAACAAAGCCGAGCGGCTTAGCGCCCATCCGCTCCAGCCGTCTCGTCAACAGCATGCCGAGGGTCTGGTGGGCCAGACGTCCTTCGAAGGGGTAGCAAGCCAGAAAATGCCTCTGACCTCTCGGGAAGGTCTCGATCAAGAGTTCATCCTCTGCCGGGATGGTCGATCGAAGGTCCTGAATTTCAAACCATTCGCGAACCTGGTCTGGCAGGGCGTGCCAATTCTCGCGATTGTGAATCATCTTTCGCACCCGGCCGGCGAGGAATTGGGTTAGCGGAAATTTTCCGCCATTATAGCTGGGTATGGCCGGATTGCTGTCTGCGGGTGCGCGCATCACGAGACAATCATTTTCCTGCACGCCTAAAAAGCGAAGAATCTCGCCTGCAAAGAGAAACGTGTCGCCCGGTGTAAGCGTTGAGATGAAATATTCTTCAATCTCGCCAAGGGTTCGCCCGGCGCGAAGGGCGGGCCGACCGGTGGCCTGACCGGCTTTTTCTTTGCCAATCCGGCTGGCTAAGCGGACTTTGAGATGTTGAGCCTCGACGATCGCGCCGACATTCATGCGATGCTGTTGCTGGTCTCGCGCGGTGCGGGCCGCCCAGATGCCGTCACGTCGACGCGTAATCCGCTTGAACCGATCATAAGTCTTGAGCGCATAACCGCCGGTCGCGACCAGATCGACAACCCGTTCATAGGTATCCCAGTCGAGATCTGCATATGGGGCGGATTGTTTGATTTCCTCGAACAAGGCTTCCAGGCCGAAACCTTCGCCGCAGGCCCGACCCATTATGTGCTGCGCGAGCACATCCAACGCGCCCGTACGCAAAGGATCGCCATCGATCTCACCGGCTTCAACCGCTTCCTCGGCCGCGCGGCATTCCAGAACTTCGAAACGATTGGTGGGGACCAGCATGGCTTGGCTGGCTTCATCCATGCGATGATTGGCGCGGCCAATGCGTTGCACCAGGCGTGCGGCGCCTTTTGGCGCGCCCATTTGGATGACGAGATCCACCTCGCCCCAATCAATGCCGAGATCCAGGGTGGACGTACAAACAACGGCCTTTAGCTGGCCCGCGGCCATGGCCGCTTCAACCTTGCGCCGTTGTTCCTTGGCGAGCGAGCCGTGATGCAGGGCGATCGGCAACCCATCTTCATTGACGTTCCATAACTCCTGAAACAAAAGTTCCGCCTGCGACCGTGTATTAACGAAAACCAGCGACATCTGCGCGGCCTTGATCTGCTCATAGACCTCGCCAACGGCAAACCTGCCGGAATGGCCGGACCAGGGGATGCGTTCATCTGAGATCAGAATATCGACATCAGCGTGTACGCCGCCTTCTGCGATAATCAGCTTCGGCGCATCGTCGCGAACCGCGAGCCAGGATTGCAAAACGGTTGGATCGTGCACCGTGGCCGACAGACCCAGAAACCGACACGCCGGCGCCCATTGTGCCAGGGTTGCTAGCCCCAGATTTAGCAAATCCCCGCGCTTGCTCGGTGCGATGGCGTGAATCTCATCAATGATCACGCATTTCAAATCGGCAAAGAACTCCGCCGCGTGATCAGAGGCAATGAAGAGCGCCAATTGTTCTGGCGTGGTCAGCAGAATATCCGGCGGGGTTTTTCTCTGCCGCTGTCTCTTATGCGAAGGCGTGTCGCCGGTGCGGGTCTCGATCCGTATATCAAGCCCCATTTCCTCGACCGGCGTCATCAGGTTGCGTGCGACATCGACAGCCAGGGCCTTTAGCGGGGAAACATAAAGCGTGTGCAAAGCCGGGCGGTCAATGTTTCGGTGCCGCTTGTTTGACAACTCAATCAAGCTTCCAAGAAACCCGGCCAGCGTTTTGCCGCCGCCGGTCGGGGCAATCAAAAGCGCGCTGTCACCGGCAAGCGCTGTTTCAGTCAATGACAATTGATGAGGGCGCGGCGCCCAGCCGCGATGACCAAACCAGGTGGCAAAGCGCTCCGGAAGCGCAAAAGCAGGGGCAAGAGTATCCGGCATTGGTACATCTCTAGCGCATTGTTGCGGTCGATTGCAGAGTTTTCATCTGACATTCAGAATGATCCGGGTTTGAAGGAAGTCATTGCTATTGGAGGTTATATGAACCGAACGTTCGCTCTCGCCTTATTGACTGCTGGCATCGCGTGGCCCGCATCGGCCGAACCCGTACTGGAAAAGATGCGCAGCTTGACCAAGGATGGTCCGGTCTATGCCTATGAAATGACCTATGAGGAGGCGGATATTGTCGCCCAAGGCAAGGTCGATCCAAGCCAACCGAAAGGGGAGCGAATTCAGGTGCTCAGCCCGGCCGAGAGCGAATGGACCGAAGATTTTCGCGAAGGCCTGAAAGAATTCGACGCCGAAGCCGATGGTGACATTTGGTGCACCGACTTCGCTGAAATGGTGCCTGACAAGGTCTCAACGCTCGAGGAGAACGAGGCCACCGTAACCTACGCCTTTACCCCGGAACCAGAGGCCGACGCCGACGGGATGGAAAAGAAGATGATGAAAAAGCTGAACGGTACCGTCACGCTGGATAAAGCCGACGGTTCGGTCCTGGCCTTCAATATGCGACTTCCGAAACCCTACAAGCCTGCCATTGTCGCGAAAATCAATTCGTTTGAAATGGACGCCACCTGCGCCCGCGCGCCGGATGGGCGGACCTTTGTCGAACGGTTTGATTTCAGCATTGCTGGATCAGCCATGATGCAGAGTTTCGATGAGTCGGTGTCGCGTCAGATCACCAAAATTCTGCACCCTGTGGGCTAGTTGGTCTGTTCCGAGTCCAGCGCTTCAGCGGCTTCCGCGGCGAGGCGGGCTTGCTCGGCTGCATCAAAGGCGCCGACGACATTCGCGGTGAAGCTCGCAATATCGAAACGGTCCTCACCGGCAACGTCAAATCCGCGGCGGACGATCACCAATTCGCGGGACGGAACAATGACCAGATACTGACCGCGATTGCCCAAGCCAGCAAACGCGTCATTGGGAATGCCGCTCGATTCGTCACCAAGCAGCCAGAAAGAGCCAGCATAACCGAAATCGCCATCGGGCTGCGCTGGGGCAGGGGTTGAAACGAAATCGATCCAGTACGGAGGCAGGATTTGCTCGCCGCCCCATTTGCCGTCTTGCAGGTAGAGTTGCCCCAGACGCGCCATATCGCGCGCCGTCATCCAGACTTGCGACGAGGAGATATAATCCCCATTCCAATCGGTCTCGAGCACCGTATGGCGCGCGCCGATCTTTTGCAGCACTTCGGTATGCGGGAAGGCGCGATAGGCGCTGTCATTGTCGAGCGCTTCGCGCAAGGCGCGCATGGCGATCAATGTGTCGATATTTGAATATTTGAACCGCGTTCCCGGAACGGCTTCGAGCGATCGATCTGAAAGCTGGTCTTCAACGCTTGCGCCACCGAAATAGAGCCGGTCTGTGCGAGAGCCTGGATTATTCGACTCCAAGCCACTGGCCATATTGAGGACGTGCCGCAAGGTGATTGCCCGCCGCGGATCACCGCCTTTGTTGAAGTCTGCGATGATCGCCTCATTATCGAGGCCGAGAATACCGTCATAGACCGCCGCGCCGATGATGGTGGACGTCAGAGACTTGGCGACGGACCAGGTTCGCTGCGGTGTAATGCGGTCTATGCCGCGATCATATTGCTCTGCCACAACCTGGCCCTTATGCAACACCACGACAGCGCTGGTGCGTGTGCCGTTGCCATAGGTGGCGCCGTCAAACGCGAAGCTGACCGGTACGCCGAGCAAATCCAGCGCAAACGTGTTCTCGGTCAAGGTCACGCTGTCGCCCAAGGCGGTTGAATTGTCTGGCTCAGTCAAGCTTGGCATATTGGCGAAGCTCGGAAGCCAGGCCGTCATATTGGCTTCTGCGCCAACCGGCAGGGTCGAGCAGCCAATTCCCGGGCGCCAAACCGCGACGCGTGGCGGAAGATTATCATCAAACTCGACCTGCACCGTCCGTTTTGTTTCATCGATCGCGGCGTTGGAAACCTGATTCATCAGCGGGCGATAATCGACATAGATTCCACTCAATTCGTTCGACTGGATCTCCGGCAAGGTCTGTCCTGCGGTAAAATAGCCTGTGCAAGTGAACAGGGCTTTGTATCCGGCGACGAGCGCAAGCTTGGTCGTGTCGCTCGGGTCTGAGTTTTGCGCCGCAGCGAGGGGCGCTGTCGCCACTGCAAATCCAGCGGCAAGGGCGAGAAGACGGCGCATGGGGAACTCCTAGATTTGAAGGATGGAACGCTAGGCGGATTTGGGTAAGTCCTGCAAGCGGCGGAAATGGGGCAGTATCGGTATTCTTCGTCTGCGCTATATAGGTGGGCATGATCCGGCCTGACCTATTGCTGCACGAAACCCCTAAGGGGCTGTATTGCCCGCCGGGAGATTTTTACATCGATCCGGTGCGCGGCGACGTGGACCGCGCAGTGATTACGCATGGCCACGCGGATCATGCGCGGACCGGGCACGGTTCGGTGCTCGCCACCCCGGCCACGCTCGACATCATGGCCTCGCGGTATGGGGAATCGTTCACCGCGAGCCGCCAATCGCTGGAATTTGGTGAATTGGTGGACATTAATGGCGTCACTGTTTGGTTCTCGCCCGCCGGGCATATTCTTGGCTCGGCACAAGTCGTGGTCGAATGGCGCGGCCTGCGAATGGTCTGCACCGGCGATTTTAAACGACGGCAGGACCCAACCTGCCGCGAGTTCGAGGTCGTGCCAAATACCCATGTTTTTATCAGCGAAGCCACATTTGGTTTGCCTGTGTTTCGTCATCCAGATGATCGCGCTGAAATTCGAAAACTCTTGGCCAGCGTCGAGCTCTTTCGAGACCGGACCCATCTGGTCGGCGTTTACTCCCTCGGCAAGGCTCAGCGAGTGATCGCCTTGTTGCGAGAAGCTGGATATGACCGTCCCCTTTATGTCCACGGCGCGCTGGAAAATCTCTGCGAATTGTACGAACGCAATGGCGTCGAGCTGGGGGAATTGCGCCCGGCGACGCTGGAGCCTGGGCGGCGCGGGCAGAGCGAGGATTTTCGAGGCGAAATCGTTTTGGGTCCTCCCGCCAGTTTCAACGATAAATGGGGCCGCCGTTTCCCAGATCCCGTGACGTGTTTTGCCTCAGGATGGATGGGCGTGCGTCAACGGGCCAAGCAGCGCGGTGTTGAGCTGCCTTTGATCCTGTCCGATCACGCCGATTGGGATGAATTGACCCAAACGGTTCGCGACGTGGACCCTGAAGAATTGTGGATCACCCACGGCCGTGAAGATGCCCTCGTGCGATGGGCAGAGCTGGAAGGTCGCAAAGCGCGACCTCTAAGACTTGTTGGATATGAGGAGGAAACGGCGTAGCGTTGTTATTCAGCGGCCACGAGTTCGAGCACCTGACCACGCGAGTCGAGCGTCTCTGAGATCACTTCGCCCATGGCGCATCGACACTTGCCGCAATTGAAGCTGCAACCATGATGCTCTTGGACCGCCTCCGGGCTGCGCGCACCGGCTTCTACGGCCTCTCGGACCCCAGCTTCATTGATACGGCGGCAGATGCAAATGATCATGAGAACGATTTGCAACGAGTGAGAATGATTGTCAAGAACGATTTGCAACTGGGTTAAGAAAATAATGTCCGCAAGAATCGGGTGGCAGAGCGTCTCGTGGATTGGCAAAGTGACGACATGACAGTTCTATTGAAACCTCTTGATGAGCGCTGTGTTGCTTATGAGCGCATGGCCGATGCCCTGGAACATCTGGGCGATACCTGGCGCGACTGGCCGGATTTGCGCACCTGTGCGCAGGCGGTGGGTCTGTCCTCCAGCCATTTTCAACGCGAATTCACCCGCTGGGCGGGGATCAGTCCGAAACAGTATCAAGCGTCGCTGGCGCATGCGGAAGCGGGAGACTTGTTGCGGCAAGGCGCGAGTGTGCTCGATACAACGTTTGAGACCGGCTTGTCGTCGCCATCACGCCTGCATGATCTTTTCATCGCCCATGAGGCTTTGTCTCCGGGTGAGGCCAAGAAAGGCGGCGAAGGCGCGCGTCTCACGATTGGTAGAGCGGGGACGCCTTTTGGCACTGGCGTGTTTCTGATCTCGCCGCGCGGCTTGTGCGGTTTGGGCTTTGTCGATGATGGTGCAGGCGCGAAGACGGGCTTTGTGCATCCCGGTTATAATGAAGATCGGGTATTCGAGGATATGATGGCGCGTTATGCGCAGGCCGATTTTACCCGCGATGATGCAGAAGCGAAGCGATGGGCCGGTAAGGTCTTCGGGGATGGCGGTGAGATTGCGCTCGCTATGTATGGCACCCCATTCCGACGCCAGGTCTGGCGCGCCTTGCTCGAGATTCCGGTTGGCGAAACCTGGACCTATGGCCGCGTCGCTGCGACCGCGGGCAACGCAAAAGCCGCGCGTGCGGCCGGGACGGCGATTGGCGCAAATACGATCGCGTGGCTGATCCCGTGTCACCGCGCGCTTGCATCTGACGGTAGGTTACATAATTACCATTGGGGTACGGCGCGAAAACGTGCCATGCTAACCTATGAAAAGGTGCACACTGCCGGATAATCGCCGCGTAGGGTTCACCGGATGGAGTGGACCTGCATGTTCGTCGATAATTTTACCGGCATCTATTATCTGATGTTCGTTCCAATCGTGATTTGGGCAGGAATTCTTGCCTGGAAATGGGTGAAGACACCCGAATTGGGCGAGCAGGTCTATGATTCGAACGTTGAGAAGGGCCTGCTCAGCGAAAAAGTACCGCGCGACGAGTTCATCAAAAGCTTCTCCAATGCGGAGCGTCCGCGCCTGGGAATCTATCAGTGCGCCATCGCCTTGGTCGCGTTGATCCTGCTGCCTGTTTTGGTGGCTGGATTTTACGGGTTTACGCACGAAGCCAATGTCTGGGGCGAAGACAATGTTCAGCTCTCATTTCGCCAAGAGAATCTGGGAAACATTCTTGGGGACTTCCTGACGATCGTGATCATTATGGGCATCAATGCTGCGCTGCTCGCCGCGGCCACTTTCTTCTATTATCGCAATCGTCCGCCCTCTCTTCGTTCAGAGATTCGGCGGCTGGAGGAGCAGTATAAATGAGCGTTGAGTTTCTACACGCCATGGTTCGCGTCACTGATATCGATGCGGCCGTTAGGTTTTATGGCGACGGTCTCGGGTTAAAGGAATTGATGCGCTATGACAGCGAGGAGGGGCGATTCACGCTCGTATTTCTCGCGTCACCGGATGATATTGAACGCTGCGGCGGGGTGCCGGAGAACACGTTGCCGACGGCGATGGATATCCCGATGGTAGAGCTCACTCACAATTGGGACCCGGAAGAGTATGGCGGCGCCCGTAATTTTGGGCACCTCGCCTACAGAGTCGGGGATATTTATGCGGCCTGCGAGCGGTTCCAGCAGCTCGGCGTGACGATTAATCGCCCGCCGCGTGATGGGCGAATGGCGTTTGTTCGGTCACCAGATGGAATTTCGGTTGAGCTTCTGCAAAAGGGCACACCTTTGGCGCCGACCGAGCCCTGGGCCAGTATGGAAAATGAGGGCAGTTGGTAGCGGTCGCGGCCGATCACACCGAAAATCTGATCCAGTTTAAACCTCTGCACGTATGACGAGTACAAAATGCGGAGATGAAACATGGATCGAGAGCTGCCAACTGATTGCGAAAAACCCAGTTTGATATCCAATCTGCGCGAGCTCGGAACGCCGCTCGAATTTCTGAAATTTCCATTCATGACGCCAGCCCTGGCGACAGCGCCGCGCGGCGATGGCCGGAAGATCGTCTTGCTGCCCGGGTTCACTGCGCCGGAGTTTTCGATGCAGCCGCTGGCTCTCTATTTGCGCTATCTTGGTTATGAGGCCTCGACCTGGGGGCTCGGCGTGAATGGCGGCGATGTGGATCCGTTGACGCAAGAATTTGGTCAGAACATCGCGCAGATGGCGCGCCAGGACGATGCGCCTGTGACCTTGATTGGTTGGAGCCTCGGCGGCGTGATCGCCCGCGAGACCGCCCGCTTGTTTGGCGAGTCGGTCCGCGAGGTGATCACGATGGGAACGCCTTTGATTGGCGGCCCAAAATATACCGCTGTTGGCGATCTTTACGCGATGAAAGAAGGGCTCGATCTGGATGAATTTGAGCACGAAGTTCATGCCCGAAATTCGGTTGGGCTGCCGCAGCCTTTGACCGTGATTTACAGCAAGTCAGACGGTGTTGTCGGCTGGCAGGCGGCGCGCGATGTCTATAATCCGCACGCCAAGAATATTGTCGTACGCAGCACGCATTTCGCGCTCGGCACCAATGCAACCGTGTGGAAAGTCGTCGCCAATACGTTGGCGGGGAAGGCGCCGGTCTAGGGGCGGCTATAGATCGTGAACGTCGCAGCCTCGCGCTTCGAGAATGGGCTTCATCTCCCAATAGGCACGCGGCGTTCGATACAGCGGAATGCGCGGGTGCAAGTGATGGATGATGTGATACTGCATGCCCATCGACCAGACATTGCCGAACAGCGACCGGAAGCTGCGCGTATCCTTGTATCGACCTTTGCTTAGTCCCGGATTGTGCGGCGCCCAGCTCAGATAATACTGAATGTAAGTCTGGGCGATGTGCCGGGGCAGCCACCATAAGAGAGCCGCTTCAATGGCGTAACCGGACCAGGCCAGGGCGAACAGAATACTATAATAGACAAGCTGGTAGAGAACGGCGTCCAATATGGCCCGGGTCTTGCCAACGCGCTCTAGCGTCTTGGGATAGGAATCGATCCATTCGGAATTTGGCTGTCGATTCTTGATCGTTTTCCAAAGCGCTTGCAGCGGTCCGCTCGCATGCGTGCCATAGTCTGGATCAAGGTCCGGATCATTGGCATGTTTGTGATGCTCCATATGCGTCCATTTCAGCGTGCTGTAGGGAAACACGAGCGGAATGGTCGATAAGTGCCCAACCAATTGGTTCAACCAGCGCAATTTTGTGCCAGGTTTCGCGATGATGTCATGCTGAGCCTCATGGCTCGGCAAGTAAGACAAACAAATGTTCAAACTGGCGATGATGAATCCGAGCCAGAGCGGTATTATCCCCAAAAAAACGAGTGGCCACAAAGATAGCCAGACTGCCAAATTCGCGAATGCCCAGAACACGGCCATGTAGGGGAATTTATCCAGATGACGAGCAGCAACTTCGCGTTCCAGTCGGATCAGTTCAGCTTCCGAAAGCTGGCTGAGATCTAAATTCGGGCTCATATCCAACGTCCTCGTAATTGCGCGATAACGCCTAAAGTGCCGCCAAGGATCAACCCGGCCATCAAAGCAGACAGGTTGAAGGGCGGCGTCCAGGCCATGGCGTCAATGATCTGGGCAATCAAAGGCGTTAGAAACCCGAACCCGAAGAGCAAGGGGCCGAAATAGAAAATGGTTTTGATGACCTGTTGCATGCACCCTTATCTCAAAAAATGACGCCTGCGTCAACTTTTGAGATAGATTGGCTTACGAGACCTTCTGGAACGCGATGGTCACTTCGCCGATTCTGATCCCGAAGCGCGTAACATAGGCACGGTTGAGCAATACATCGTCTTCGAGCAGATACATCCAGTCATCGAAGCCGACATTCCAGACACTGTCGCCAACCTTCAGATCGACTTTGTATTTCCAGTTAAAGGCGTTTCCGGCCACTTTGCCTTCGGCAAGATCTGGAACATCTCCGGCGGTTCCGCGATAATTGCCATTGCCGAGGATTTCGATCTCCCAAACGCGTGTGTCGCGTTCGCCATCATCATAGATGAAACGTTCATCCAGTGTCAGAACGCCGTCTTCGACGGTGCCTGTGATGTCGACTTTGAAACTGCGGCGAACTTTTCCAAAGCGATCTTCGAAAATGCCATAAGCGGTCGTCTCGCCTTCAAAATAGTCCTCGAGCACCAATGTACGTGGGGCGTCTGAGAATTCGGCGATGTTTGGGCCCGAAACGCACCCCGTCGTCACGGCGGCACTGGTCGCGACAGCAAGGGTTGGGGCAAATAGATCTGAGAGGCGCATGAGACAGGGCTTCCTTGTTGATGCCCTGTCTACGCGCCCGCTCAGCGTTTGGATGACTTAGTACAGCGTTGCGAGCGCTTTGGCGTCATAATCGGCGAGTTCTTCGACTCGTCCGTCTTTGATTTTTTGCGCCCAATAAGGGTCTTGAAGCAGGGCGCGCCCGACCGCGACCAGGTCGAACTCGCCTTTGTCCAACCGCTCGATCACGTCAGAGATCGGGCGTGTCTTCGAGCCTTGGCCAGCGAACGCGCCGATAAAGTCGGATGACAAGCCGACAGAACCGACCGTGATGGAAGTGAGCCCGGTGATCTTTTTACACCAGCCCGCCAGATTGAGACCATCTTCGCCATCAACTTGCGGAAACTCTGCTTCCCACCATCGACGCTGGCTTGCGTGCAAAGCGTCAACACCGGCATCCGCAAAGACTTGTAGGAATGGCTCAAGCTCCTGCGGCGTTTCAGCCAAGCGTGCGGTGTATTCCTGTTGCTTCCACTGAGAGAAGCGCAGGATGATGGGCATATCTTCGCCCACCTGTTTGCGGCATTCGCGGATGATGTCGCCGGCAAAAGTTGCGCGATCAACCAGGTCGCCGCCATACTTGTCTTCGCGCGTGTTCATCACGTTCCAGAAGAACTCGTCGATCAGATAGCCGTGGGCGCCGTGAATCTCGATAGCATCAAATCCTAGTCGTTTGGCTTCGCCGGCGGCGTTGGCATAGGCCATGACCATATCCGCGACGTCGCTCTCGCTGGGCTCCGGTTGCACCTGCTTACCTTTATGGGTGCGTCCGGACGGGCTGTCCGAGACAGCGTCGGGGTCAGGCCCCGTGCCAGGTTTGCGCATCATGCCGACATGCCAGAGCTGAGGAGCGATCTTGCCAGGGGTCTTGTGGACCGCGTCGACGACATTGGACCAACCGTTCAGCGCATCGTTTTCGTGGAAGTTTGGCACTCTTGGATCATTCGACGCGCCACCGCGTCCGACCGTCGTGCCTTCGGTGACGATCAGGCCGACATCAGCGTCGCCCCGCCTCGCATAATAGTCTGCAACATTCTCACCAGGCACGCCGCCAGGTGAAAAAGAGCGCGTCATTGGCGCCATAACGATTCGGTTTGGAATGGTCAGGCCGCGAAGTGTCAGCGGCTCAAAGAGCGGGGCAGTGCCAGACATGTGATTTTCCTTCATTGGAGTGACTGCATATGTGCGAGTTCGACCTGTCGCTCGCAAGTCTGACGTTGCGGCAAGATTTGGCCGTTTAATTTTCCTAATGTATTCAGATGCCATTCAGGCCTGCAACCACACACTCAGATGCAGGTTAAAGGGACGGAACCAATGAAAAAGACCCTGTTCGCAACCACCTGTGCTCTGCTGGGAACAGCTGCCTGCACGACACCAGGTATCAATTACGAAGCGCGCCTCATGCCCGAGAGCGTTGCCGCCGCCGAAACCCGTACGGTTCAAGTCGACCGTTTCCGAGGCCCTGGCGGTGGGTGGTATGCAAGCCAGTTCGAGTCGATGATCGCCAGAACCCTGTTCGATGGGACCCCCTGGTTCACGCTCGCCGACTTTTCATATGGCGTTCCAGGTGACACGCCGGCCGGCACCTATTCGGGTCATATCGATATCGATTCCTATGACTGGAACGAATATTACGACACAACCAGCAAATGTATCGAATGGGACGGGCTGTTTGATTGCGAAACGCGCGTGGATGTCGAACAGCTGTGTGTTGAAGAACGGGTCTCCGTTTCCGTTCATCCCCGGCTGACCGATGCCGATACAGGTGAGACGGTATTCTCCGGTGCCTATGGCGGCGATGCGTCTCGCGAAAGCTGTTATGAAACCGGTGTTTATGACGGGGTCTACAATAAGAAGATCAAGCGCAAACGCGGACGGCACACGCTTGATGGCTTCCATTCAATTGGCTTTGCTGGCCTCGATGCGCCGGCCGAACTGGTCCGCGAAGCCTTGTTCGAAACCTTGACGCCGATCCGCAATGATATTGCCCCGCGCAATGCAACGGTTCGCGCCACGTTCGTCACGGAAGCGCTCGATCCGGTCGTCCGCGCTGATCCGAGATTCGAGCAGGCCTTGGAGATTTCTTCCAAGGACCCATTCACGTCTTGTGCGATGTGGACGGGCATGGCCGAGGAATATCCAAATGCCCCGGCTGTGATCCACAATCTCGGCGCGTGCGCGGAAGCAAGTTCTGATTTCCAGGGCGCCCAGGGACATTATGCAAAAGCTGCCGAACTCTCGATTCCGTTCAGCGCCGATGGCGTGACGGTTGGCGATAAATTCCTGAAAGCACTGCGGAAACTGTCTGATCAGCGCGTCGGTCTTGAGATCATTGACGAACTGACCGGGGAGCGCCGCCCGGTCGAGACGGAAGAGCCTGCCTCTTAGAGCCCCAACAAAGCCAGGACCGCCGCAACCGCAGCGACCAGCGCAAAGATCAAGGTCAGGCTGACGGCGATGGCGCGCTGGGCTTTGCGCTTCTCATTGGCATCTGGCGGGGTTTCGCCGCGCTTGAAATTTGCCAGGGTCCAGCGATTGGTGAAAAAGCCGAAAGCGGCGAGGAAAGCGGCAATTCCAGCCACCAATGCGCCACCCAGGACAGCGAGACCGCCTGCGACCAGCAAAATGACCGCGATCGGGTCGGACGCCGACTTGAGCAATTCTCGAACATGCTTGTCCGCTCGGTTGGCGTCGAGGCTGTCATAGGACGTGTTGGGGGCGGCAATGGCGATAATCCATGCGGCGCCAACGGCGAGGCCCAGCAATAGCGTTGCGCCGTTCTGTCCAAAGTCTCGAATGGTTTCCAGCACGGTCGTCCTCCCTCGTTTTCACGATAACGGGGTGTTGCGATGTGACGCAAGGTCAGAGACACGAATGACAGATTGACCCTGGCAGGTCGATCGAACAGAGAGAACTTATGGGTCCGGCACCGGGCGCGATCCAAGAGCAAAAGGCGAAACATTCGATCATGCATGTTCTGAAGAGTGACTCACCGCTGATTGTCTATATCGACATCAAGAGTCCGTATGCATTCGTGGCGATTGGACCAACGCTCGCGCTCGAAGCGGAGTTGGGATTAGAATTCGATTGGCGACCTCTCACGCTAGATATTCCAAGCTATCTGGGTTCAGCGGAAAAGAAGAAAGGGAAAGTCGTGGCGTCCAAAGGGCGTAGCCAACGGACCTGGAACGCCATTCGCTATTCCTATCGGGACGCCCGCCGATATGCCGAACGCCAGGGGCTCATCCTGAAAGGGACGGAGAAGATCTGGGAGTCCAGCCTGCCAAATATCGGAATCCTCTGGGTGATGAAAACCGACCGCGATCGCCTGCCGCACTATCTGCGGGAAGTGTATCCCCCCTTTTGGCGACGCGAGCTCGACATAGAGGACATTACCGTGGTCGAAGCCTGCCTCGAACAAGCGGGCGTGAGCGCAGCCGGATTTGCCGAATATGCAAAGGGGGACGGGCGCGACCTGCACGATCGTCTGCAACCGCAATTTCATCCCAATGGCATCTATGGCGTGCCCACTTATGTGCTGGATGACGAGATCCTGTTTGGTCGTGAGCACATTCCTTATCTTCGCTGGGCGTTGACCGGTCGCCAAGGGGCTGCGCCAGATATTGCTTACGAGATTGCCTGATGCTGACGGTCTATATCGATTTCAAGTCTGCTGACGCTTATCTCGCGATTGCGCCAACTCTGGTGCTGGCCGCGAAACACAATCTGTCGATTGAGTGGCGCGCGTTTAAAACCATCGAGCGTGAGGTTCCGAAACTCGGTCAGGAAGAAACCGTCGGCGAGAGCCATCGACGTGTCCGCGCCGAGTCGCAACGCGCGCTCTCGATCAAATATGCCGCGCATCAAGGTATCGACCTGGTCTATCCAGCACAGATGGGCGCGACCGACTTGGCGCTTGGAGTTTTGGAACGCTTAGAGGGCGACAGATTGCCTTTCATTCGCGCGGCGTTTGACGCGTTCTGGATGGAGCATTCCGATCTAGATGATGACGCGACCATCGTTGACCTGCTTGCCAAAAGCGGCGTGTCCCATAGCGGCGACTTGGCAACGGCGCGGGCGGACCTGGCAACAGCGCAGGAGCAGGCAGAGGCGGCCGGTATTGTCGGTACGCCCGCCTATCTCATCCAAAACCAGATCTTTGTCGGGCGCGAACACTTGCCATGGATCGAAGAACTGGTCCTTGAAATCGCTTAGTCGTCAAACCCGACAAACACGGCGCTTTCGTCTACGGATTTGCGTTTGGAAACGACTGCGTTTGCCGGAAAGCTTTCATCCGGCCAGCCCATGGCGACACAGATCATGATCACCTGATCGTCTGGAATTCCGGCATGCTCGCGCACAACAGGCGACTGCATAATACCTTGCGAATTGATCACGCAGCCGAGGCCCTTGGACCAGGCGGCATTGACCAAGGCATTGACCACGCCGCCGCAATCAAAGGGGGCAATATCTGAACCATGGATCGATTTGTCATAAGTCACCACGATCGAGACCGGCGCGTCGAATTGACGAAACCCGCGCAGGACCCAATCCTGACGTTTCTCTTTGTCGTGTCGTTCGATGCCCATGGCTTGAAACAGTTGGATGGCGATCTCGATCTGGCGCTCGCGATGTGCGCCTTCATAGCCCGGTCCTTTTCGGAACTCTCTGGTATCTGGAACCCCAGCGAGATTTCGCTCAACGTTACCGGCCCGAATCTTGTCCAAGGGATCGCCGGCGACGACATAGAAATTCCAGGGTTGCGTGTTTAACGAGGTTGGCGCCCGCATGGCCATTTCGAGCACGTCTTTGACCGTCTCTTTTGGCACCGGCTTTTTCTGGTAACCGCGAATGCTGCGGCGCCCCATGACCACGTCTTTATATTCCACGTTTCGCCTCCGAAGCTTGTTTGTCCTTCTCCGTATCGCACTCAGCTGACGCGTTAAGGGCTGTCTCCGCGTGAGGGTGAACCTTTTGGCAGCTTGAGAGACTATAGTTATGAGCGTTGCAGGAGGCCGTGTATGGCAAGGCAACAGATGGATCGCGTTTATGACGAATTGCTCGTCACGCTGGCGCGGTCGGGCGATCAACGAGCGGCCAACCGGCTTGCGGCGCGCTGGTATCCGCGTCTGATGCGCACCGCGCTGCGTTTGTTGCAAGATCGAAGCGAGGCGGAAGACGCCGTGCAGGAGGCCTGGGCCGGAATTTGTCGCGGCTGGCCGCGGCTTTCGGACCCGGCCATGTTTCCCGGCTGGGCGTTTGGCATCCTTCGTCGCAAATGCGCTGATCGGATCCGCAAAGCGCAAAGCCAGCGCGCCCGCACGGCACCGTTAGACGCCGCGCCCGAGCCCAGCCAAGTCGCCCGCGGCGAGCTGCGCGTGGAGATCGATCAGGCGCTGGACCAGCTGAGTGACGATCATCGCCTGGTCGCCGTTCTGTTCTTCGGCGAAGGCCTCAGCCTCAGCGAGATTGCGGCGATCGCGGGGATCCCTGTGGGAACAGCGAAATCGCGCATTTTCCATGCGCGACAACATTTGAAATCAACTCTGAAAGGAGAGACCGATGAGTAGTTTTGAAGACCGGCTGATGGCCAGCCTGAGCGCCGAGGATGAGGCATTTCTGAAAGAGCTGGAAGAGGATGTCGGAATGTTCCAGCAAATGGGCATGACGTTCAGTGGCCCGCTCAAATACTGGACTGCCTTTGCCTTCGTGATCAGTTTTCTGATCTTCGCGCTTTCGATGTGGGCGGGCTATAACATGCTGCAGGCCGAAAGCCTGAAAATGGTGGTGCTGTGGGGTGCATTGTTCGGTTGGGCGAGCCTTGGCGTCGCCATGCTCAAGATCTGGTTCTGGATGCGCATGAACCATCTGAACGTGTTGCGAGAGCTGAAGCGGATTGAGTTGCGTTTGGTGAAAGGCAGTTAGGCGGTCTCAGTCGTCATGGCGACGAACACGTCTTCCAGGTTGGGCTGCTCGGTTGAGAGATCGGCGACACTGATGCCGGCCTCTCGGACCTGTTCGAGCAACCGTCCGATGCCGGTCTCAGAATTGTGGAACGTAATGTTCAGGACCCCATCATCGGCGAGTTCTGCGTTTAGGCTCGAGAGGCTCGCCGGAACAGAGGAGAGCGGTTGTCTCGGTGTGATTTTGAGCAAGCGCTGATCGAGCCGCGACAGCAATTGCGGTGTGGGTTCCTGGGCCAGGACTTCACCATGACTGATAATCGCGATTTCATCGCAAAGCTCTTCAGCTTCTTCGAGATAGTGCGTGGTCAGGATGATGGTGGTTCCGTTCGCGTGAAGCTCGCGGACATAGGCCCAAAGCGACCGGCGCAATTCAACATCAACACCAGCGGTGGGTTCGTCGAGGATCAAGACCGGCGGATTATGAACCAGCGCCTTGGCCACCATCAGCCGTCGCTTCATGCCTCCGGACAATTGGCGGACATAGGCGTCCTTTTTATCATCCAAGCCAACCGCAGTGAGAATTTCCATGCTTCGGCGCTCGGCTTTCGGAACGCCATAATATCCTGCCTGCAGCTCTAGCGCCTGCAGCGGTGTAAAGAACGGGTCCATGGTGATTTCTTGGTTCACCACGCCAATGGCAGCGCGCGAGGAGCGTGGATGTTTGTCGATATCGAGCCCCCAGATCTTGGCGGTCCCGGAGGTTTTGGTCACCAGACCGGCCAGAATATTGATAAAGGTCGATTTTCCCGCACCATTCGGGCCGAGCAATCCGAACATCGATCCCCGCTTAATCTTGAGGTCGATACCTTTCAGCGCGCGCATTTCCGGCAGTTTGCCCGAGGCGCGATAGACCTTTTCAAGCCCGATCGCTTCAATGGCATATTCAGGATCTTGCATGTCGGGCTCCTCGCACTCCGGCTCACCCATATAAGAAACCCGAACGGATTCGCTAAGTCTTTTATGCTGCATTGATTTGAATGAACCGTCGAAGCCGTATTGACGCGAACCATCTCGGTAAATAGCTAGCGAGACGACTGCCAATCTGTTAGATTCGCGCAAGACCAGAGATGAGTTCGTTCATGACCACAGCGCCTTCATTCAAAAACCCGGAAGTAATCTTGGTGGAAACCCGAAAGGTTTCCTGCAATGGCGGTGGCGGCGCGTTGGGGCACCCGCTGGTCTGGTATGAAATGGGTGACGAAGACTGTGTCGAATGCCTGTATTGTGATCGCCGCTTCGTGCTCAAAGGCGGCAAGCACGACCGCGACTAACGCTTTGATACGGACAGAAGTGGCGCTTATCCGCCCTTCTTGTTCATAATGATCTTCTTATCGAGTTCATCGTCAATATTGCGAATGAAATCTTCATCGCTCCTGAGCGGGCTCGTGCCACTCCGCGTCCCATCTTTTCGAAACGCGCCGGGATGGAACCGATCCCAGATCGTGCAGAGATTGAACGGGGCGGCTAGTTCCTCTCCGGTCTTGAGCTGAACCTTCACCTCAGCATTCTCAATGCAACCATAGCCTTTCCAGGTGGCCAGGAAGACGTTCGAGTCGTCAACCGGAAGCTTGGGGTTGAAGAAGGTTGGGTGGTAAAAATAGTACTCAACCTGCTCGATCTGATCGAGCATGTCCTGATCCAGATTGAGCCAAACTGAAGCCGGATAATAGTCATAGCCCATCGGCGTCTGGCCTTCGGCGCTTCGCCCGACATGCCCGGTGACGGCATTTGCGAGGATGTTGACCGTGAGGGGCTCTGGCTCGACCGGCGCGATCTCGGCGAGTTCTATCTCATCCAAATCGTCTTCACCCATGTCGTTTTCAGAGGGCGCGCCCGATGCGGCATTGGTGGCCGGTTCCTCCTCATTGCTCAGGGCGAGCACCAGGGATTCCTCTTCTTCAGGGAAGGGTTCGTCAAACAATCGATCTGTGGTGACATAGGCTTCGGCGATAAGGTCGCGGGTGGCGCGATAGTCCATCCAGAAATACCCATCATCGCCCCAATTGGTCCCCCATGAATTGATGATTTTCAGCGCCCGGCGCTCATCATCATATCCGACAATGGTCACGGCGTGAAAATCGACCTGAAACTCAATGTCCGGATCATGGCGATAATTGCCGCCGCCGGCCCAAGTCTCGAAACTGGGAAACACGCGCATCGCAACAACGACAGGCTTCTCATTCGACAGGGCTTCGCGAATGGCGAAAAGCATGCCGTCTTTCTGCAGGCGGCGATAGCTTTTGATCGAATAGTCCCGCGCCAGAGACTTTACATCGTCCGCCGGTGGCAGGCACTGCGCCTCTTCATACGGGAAGTCGTTCATCCGCACGGCGCCGGTGCTGGAGACAAATTCAAGCGCGTCGGAGATGCGGCTGCCCGCGGTGCAATCATCGCCTTGCTTGATCGAGTTAAACACGAAGGCCGGGCTGAAATGATCCCATTCCTGCGGTTGAGAAATGTTGAATTCCAACGCTTCCTGATAGGTCTTGAGGGCATATCCAACTGCCCAACCGACGCATGAGCCTTGCCCGCCTTGATAGCCGGGCTCCGGGAAGAAGCTGCTCAAGTCGACAAATTCGGGTAAGCGTCCGCGCATCAAAGGGTCGCGCTCGGGCAGGGCGTCATACTCTTCTTCATCCATCAGGATGAGACCGGTTGATTTTGATGAGGCCACTTGTTCTGCCGTGGCGGGGAGCGCAGCGCCGATCAGTCCAAAGGCAAGCGCGGTGAGGCCGGTCGAAAACTTACGCATGGTGAGTCCCTCTTCGTCGTCCGAGGCGAATCTATCTTCGGAAAGTGACTTATTCGCGGCAGGGACGCAACTCTCCGGGCGGGCGCAAAAGATATATCATTTGACGGGACGGAGACTCTCGCTCACAAGAGATCGCGACGAGAACTCAAGGGAGGCGCGAATGAAGACAGTCTTGGCAAGCATCGCTGCGGTGGGATTGTTGGCTGGTTGTGAGACCATTGCAAGTGAAGACAGTTCTGGGTCGAATGTTCAAGCGCCGAGCGCCGACGCGCAAAAGTTCCCTACCGATTTGCGTCGGGTCTCTCTGATCGTCGACGATATCGATGAGTCCTTGAAACTGTATCGTGACGTGCTCGAATTCGAAGTGAATTACGATACCGAGGTGACGATGAGCGGGGTCGCGCTGCCAGCGGGCGAGCCTGGGGCGAAGGCGCGGTTGGTCTTGCTGAGTTCAAACGATAGCTGGGTCGGCTGGATCGGCCTGCTCGAATGGCTGGACCCGCCGCTTGAGCGGAACTATGCGCCAGAGCGAATGGGGATTGGAGATGCCATCCTGGTCTTCAATACGGAGAAAGTTGATCAGCATTGTGAGGCCGCGGCCAGTCTGCCGGGCATTAAAGTCACCACCGAAGCCTCCAACACGACTTATCCTGGACGAGGTGATGGGCCGGATATCGTGGTCCGAACATGTTACCTGTTCGATCGTGATGGCTATTTCATGGAACTCAACAAAGTCCTCGATCGGGAGGGCTATAATACCAATTAGTAAGTTATCCTAAGGGGCGATCACGCAACGTCACGGCTTGTCGTTGACGTGCGCGTAAAGCATATCTCGGTCATACTCATGATGACGGAGACCCCCATGGCCGAAGCTTATATTATTGACGCGTGCCGCACACCGCGCGGTATCGGAAAGCAAGGGAAGGGGGCGCTGGCGCATCTCCACCCACAACATCTCGCCGCGACCGTATTGTCCGCCCTGCGCGATCGCAATGATCTGAACACGTCTGAAGTCGACGACATTATCTGGGGCACCAGCTCGCAGCGCGGCGCCCAGGGCGCGGACCTTGGTCGGATGGCGGCGCTCGATGCCGGCTATGATGTCAAAGCCTCCGGCGTCACGCTCGACCGCTTTTGTGGATCAGGCATCACCACGGTGAACCTTGCGGCGGCGCAGGTCATGTCCGGCATGGAAGATGTCGTGATCGCGGGCGGCACCGAGATGATGAGCTACACCTCAGCGACGGCCGATCCGAAAGTTCCGCCCATGCTGGACGCGGGCAATATGAGCTTGCGGGAAAAACACCCACAGTCGCAGCAGGGCGTCTGTGCTGATGCGATCGCCACGCTTGAAGGCATTGATCGCGAGGCTGTCGACCAGCTCGCCGTGGTCAGTCAGGAACGCGCGGCCCGCGCAATTGAGGAAGGGCGTTTCGACAAGTCTGTCGTGCCGGTTCACAATCCGGACGGCACATTGGCGCTCGACAAGGAAGAATTCCCGCGCCCGGGCACGACAATGGAGAGCCTGTCTGGCCTGAAAACTGTGTTCAACATGTTCATGGACATTCCGGTCGATGACCAGGGCAACACCTATGGCACGATGGTGACCAAGAAATATCCTGAGCTGGAAGGCAAGATCAATCACGTCCACCATGCGGGCAACTCCTCCGGTGTTGTGGATGGCGCCGCGGCGTTGCTGCTCGCGTCGCAAGACGCGGTCGACAAGAATGGCTGGACACCGCGTGCGCGCATCGTTGCGACCGCAAATATGGGGGACTGCCCGACCCTGATGCTGAATGCGCCGGTCGATGCGGCCAGAAAGGTGCTCGATAAGGCGGGACTTTCCAAGGACGATATCGATGTCTGGGAAATCAACGAAGCCTTCTCTGTGGTTGCAGAGCGCTTCATTCGCCACCTCGATCTCGACCGCGAGAAAGTCAACGTGAATGGCGGCGCGATGGCGCTCGGTCACCCGATTGGCGCCACCGGTTCGATCCTGATTGGCACGGCTTTGGATGAGCTTGAACGCTCCGACGGTCGGTATGGCCTGATCACGATGTGTGCGGCAGGCGGCATGGCGCCGGCTGTCATCATCGAACGGATCTAGTCAAACGTTTCAGCCACCGCCTCGGTCGCTTGTGCTGGGGCGAGTGGTTCCTTGGCCAACCGACGCGCCGCAATGGTGAAAATAATCGCCGCGCAAGCGATCAGAGTTGCCGCAAGAACAAAGGGTGCGCCCGGCATGTATAGGCCGGGCTCATCTGTATATGCCGTAAAGATGAGCGCCATCGCCGCCGGGCTGATGATCGAGGCAAGGCTATAGAGACTGGTGATCGCGCCTTGCAGTTCGCCTTGAGAATCAGCGGGTGTGCGGCTGGTCATTAGCGATTGCAAGGCTGGGCTTAGAAACGCCGAGAATACGCCGACCGCGATGCCGATATAGATGTGGATGCCCGAGGTCGCGACGGCGAGTATGCCAAACGAAATCAATCCGACGAACACGGTGAAATAGACCGCTTTCACCTCTCCATATCTGGCAATGACGGGACCTGTCAGCGCGCCCTGAACCGCCGCGAAGCCAAACCCATAGGCACTGACCGACAAGCCGATCAGGAATGGTGACCATCCGGCAACTTCAGCGGTGTAGAATGACCAGATGCTGGAATAGGAATGATTGCTCAGTTGGATCAGGAACAAGGCCGCCAGAACGATCACAACGCTCGGATGCTTGGCGATCGAGATCAGGCTGCCAATCGGGTTGGCGCGCGCCAGCGAGAAGTTCCGGCGGTTTTCCGACTTGAGCGTTTCGGGGAAGAAAAAGTAACCCCAAATGGCGACGATCGCGACCAAGATGCCAGCGGCGATAAAGGGCAGGCGGACCCAATATTCACCGAGCAGGCCGCCTAGAGCAGGCCCAAAGATAAAGCCGAGGCCCAATGCTGCGCCGGCAAAACCGAAATATTTCGCCCGCTCCGCTGGCTCCGAAACATCGACCAGACAAGCATAAGCCGCCGCATAGGTGGCACCGCAAATTCCGGACACGAGCCGCGCCACAAATAACCAGGTCAGGTTCGGCGCCCAGGCCATGATGAAACTGTCTATGGCAAACCCAAGCAGCGCGATGAGCAGGACGGGTCGACGTCCAAAACGATCGCTCAAACCGCCGAGAATAGGCGCAAATATGAATTGCATCACCGCAAATGTGGTGAGCAGGAGGCCCGCAATCGTTGCGCCTTCGCTGATCGACAATCCCGCCACATCGGAAAGTAGTTCCGGCATGATAGGCATCAGCAGACCGAAGCCGACCGCATCAAAAAAGATGATCGCACAAACAAAGATGACGACGCGTGATTTTGGCGCTGTTTCGCTCATGCGAGATTTCCCCCCCGAATGCGTCTCGCTAACACAATTCAGTTGATGTCAAAATCAACTTTCTATTTTGTCAGCTGAATGCAGACGGCGAGACAATTTTAATCTCGTCAATTGAAGTCCGAGCATGCCTCTGATTGCATTGCGATGACCGCAATGAATTCTACCACCTGAAGAGTGTGCAGAGAAAGTTCGCGTGAAACGCGAGCGAGACTGGTCAAATTGAATACAAGCCGTCATACTTTCCTTATCCGGTTTACTGTAAGGGCAACGAGACATCGAGCACGGGCCGGTTTGGGAGGTATTGATGGAACAATTACAAGGCATGGATGCCTCATTTGTGGCGATGGAGACGCCAAGCTCACCGATGCATATCGGATCGATCCTAATTTACGATCCGTCGACGGCACCTGGTGGATTTGTCCGCTTCAAGGACATCCTTCGCTTTTATGAGGAGCGGATGCGCTTCTCCAAGACCATGCGCCAGAAATTGGTCAAGGTCCCGTTCAATGTCGACTACCCGTACTGGGTCGAGGATGCCGACTTTGATCTGGAGTATCATGTCCGTCATGTGGCGCTGCCAAAGCCAGGCGATATGCGCCAATTGAATATTCAGGCGGCACGTGTGTTTGCGCGCCCGCTCGATCTGTCTCGGCCGCCATGGGAGATGACCGTGGTTGAAGGGCTCGACAATATCCCTGGCATTCCGAAAGGGTCCTACGCCATCGTCTCGAAAGTTCACCATGCGGCGATTGATGGCATGTCAGGCATCGATCTGATGCAAGCCTTGCACACGCCGACACCCGACGTGACGCCGCCGAATGAGCCGGATGATTGGAAGCCCGAGAAGTATCCAAACCGGGTCGGCATGTTTGCCAAGGGCTATGTCCGCGCCTGGCTCAATCCGATTCGCCAAATGGGCGTATCGGCTCAGGCTGTGCCTGGAATTTATCGGGCGGCTCGCGGTATGATCCGCGGCGATTTCGGTTTGAAAGCCGCGATCGAAGCACCAAAAACCCGTTTTAATACAAAGATCTCTCCGCACCGTGTGGTGGATGGGCAAGTCTTTGAGCTGGCGCACATCAAAGCCCTGCGTGGCTTGGTGGAAGGTGCGAAAGTCAATGATGTCATGCTGACCATCATTGGCGGCGGTTTGAACAAATATCTCAAGCACCACAATGACTTACCGAAAACCACGATGACGGCCATGGCGCCGATTTCTGTTCGCACGGAAGGCGAAAAGAACACGATGGGCAATCAGGTCTCGGCCATGATCGCTCCACTCGGCACGCATATTTCTGATCCGAAAGAGCGCATGGAATACGTGTATGATCAGACCAGTCGTTCGAAAGAGATGACCAGCGCGCTTGGCGCCCGCCAGATGACTGAGGCGAGCAAGGTTTCGCCGGCGCTGTTCATGGCGCTTGGCGCGCAACTCTATTCGCGACTTGGCGTCGCCAATTATATGGCGCGCCCGGTGATCAATACCGTCGTCACCAATGTTCCAGGGCCACCGGTTCCAATCTATCAAGCCGGTGCAAAACTCGTTTCAATGCAAGGCCTTCTGTGCTTGCTGGACGGGATGGCACTGGGCCATGTCGTACAGAGTTATGTGAATGAAGCCACGATCACATTCACAGCTGATCGCGAGGTGGTGAAGGATCCGGAATTCTACGCCCAATGCATCTGGGAAAGCTTTGAGGAAATGGCCGAGTTGGCCGGTATCGACCTGGCGCCGGCAAAGCCGAAACCTGCCCCTAAAAAGGCAGCAGCTTCAGGCAGCGCTCGTGCCAAAACCAAGCGTAAACCCCGTGCCAGTACGGCAAAAAAATCAGCGGCCTCGAAAGCGAAGGTAAAAGCTGGTTAACCAATTAGGCATCATTTTCTAGCCTTGTCAGATACACAAACACCATCCATGGTAGTGTAACAGACCGCAGCAAACGCGGCAGACGGGAGGCGAAAATGACAGCAGCGACAATGGCGAGACCGCCACATCCGTTCTGGACTCTCACTGAGGGACGGGCGATTCTCGAATTCGGTGCTTTCGGGCTTCTCAGAAAACGGATGCGCGATTTGCCTCGCGGCGATGGCCATCCGGTTCTTGTCTTGCCTGGGTTTATGGCCAGCGACCATTCCACACGGCCCATGCGACGTCTGTTCAATGATCTGGGCTATAATGCTTATGGCTGGGGTCTCGGCCGCAATGTGCGCTTCAATGAACGCCGCGAGCGTGAAATGTCTGACCTCGTTGAACGCATTTGTGACGAGAATGGCGAAAAGGTCTCGATTGTGGGCTGGAGCCTTGGCGGCGTATTTGCTCGCGAACTGGCCAAGATGCATCCGGACGCGGTGCGCCTTGTGATTTCGCTGGGCAGCCCGATCAGCAATGATCGTCGACATGCCGCGCCGTCTCGCTTGTTCGAGGCGATTAATGGCAAGCAGACCACGCCGGAGCTTGAAGGGCGTTACCGCGATCTCGCCGCCGCCCCACCGGTGCCGACAACTTCCATTCTGACCCGGACCGATGGAATCGTATCCTGGCGCGGATCGGTCCAATGCCCGACCAAGGGCGAGCAGACCGAAAATATTGTCGTCCCAGCCAGCCATGTTGGACTGGGTGTCAATCCATTGGTCATGGTCGCCGTCGCCGACCGCCTGTCTCAACCAGAAGGGAAATGGAAGCCGTTTGATCGGTCAGGCTGGCGCGGACGGGTCTTCAAAACGGCGGCCGAACTCGAATAAAATTCGATAAAATTCAAACAATCAGCTGAACCATAATCTCATCTCTGTGTGCCATAACGGGCCGTAGCGTAATGAACCACCTGCGTCCTCGCGGGCGGAAATGAGGGATGAGACAATGGCAAAAACCGTTCTGGTTATCGATGATGATCCAACACAGCGACGTCTGCTGACGGCTGCGGTTGAGAAAGCTGGTTTTGCCTGCCGCACAGCGCCAGATGGCGAAACCGGCGTTGCCATTGCGACAGATGCCAATGCGGGCGCAGACGTCGTTTTGCTTGATCTGACCATGCCAGGCCTGTCGGGCATGGAGACCTTGGAAATGCTGGTCGAACGCCGCCCGGATCTGCCGGTCATCATGCTGACAGCAACCAGCGGGATCGATACGATTGTTGCGGCCATGCGCGCCGGAGCCGTCGACTTTGTGGTAAAGCCAGCCAATCCTGAGCGGATTGTTGTATCGATCCGGAACGCTCTGAAACTGTCTTCCCTGACAGGCGAGGTGAAACGCCTAAAGCGAAAGGCAGAAGGCGGGATGGGTTTCGATGATATGATTGCCAGCGCGCCGATCATGCGCCAGGTGATCCGTCTCGGCCAACGCGCCGCGGCGTCTGACATTCCGGTGCTGATCCTGGGGGAGAGCGGCGTCGGTAAAGAGGTTATCGCGCGGTGCATTCAGGGCGCGTCGGATCGCGCCGGAAAGCCGTTCATCTCTGTGAACTGCGGCGCGATTCCAGAAAACCTGGTCGAGAGCATCCTGTTCGGTCACGAGAAAGGGGCCTTTACCGGCGCTGTCTCACGGTCACCCGGTAAGTTCGTTGAAGCCGATGGCGGAACGCTGTTCCTGGACGAAGTTGGCGAATTGCCGCTCGACATGCAGGTCAAATTGCTGCGGGCATTGCAAGAAGGCGAAGTTGACCCGGTTGGGGCTCGCCGCCCGGTCAAGGTTGATGTCCGTATCATTTCGGCGACCAATCGTGATCTCGCTCAACGCGTCAAAGAAGGCGCGTTCCGTGAAGATCTCTTCTATCGCCTGAATGTCTATCCGGTTGAAATGCCGAGCCTGCGAGAGCGAACTGAGGACATCCCGGCTTTGGTTGATCATTTCATCGGTCGCTTCAATGCCTCTGAAGGCACACGCATTGTCGGTGCAGCGGATGACACGCTAAAAATGCTCAGCGCCTTCGATTGGCCGGGCAATGTTCGGCAGCTCGAGAACGCCGTGTTCCGTGCTGTGATCTTGTGCGAAGGCGACATGTTGCAGCCGCATGATTTCCCGCAGATCAGTGGCATCATGCCGGAGATTGCCTCGCTCCCAGAAGTACCTGCGCGCCCAACCACCGCGAATGATGCGGGCGCGGCGCCGGGGGCGGGACCTGTGGCCGTCGTCGAAGAGGGTGAAGTTCGCAGCCTTTCAGACGTTGAACGTGACCTGATCGCATTCGCGATTGAGCATTATGCGGGCCATATGAGTGAAGTCTCGCGTCGCCTGGGAATTGGTCGGTCGACACTCTATCGCAAGGTCCGCGAATATGGCCTCGACGCGGAAACGAAGAAGGCGGCAAGCTAGTCTGACTTGGCTTCCAAGGGGGTAAGAGCGCCGTTCCAGTGAGCGGCGTTCTTGCGTTTCCGGCTGGTGCCGCAACCCGGCCACAAGGTATCTGTTTACAAATATAAGCGCTAATATATAAGTGCTTATATTATGATGCTATCTGTTCAGGGTCTAGGCACCCAGCTTCGCCACTTAATCGAACTCTTGGATGGGGGCCTCGATGAGCTTTATCAACGAGATCATGAAGGTTATCGCCCTCGATACACACCGATTATGCGAGCGCTCGAAGATGTCGAACACCTGACCATCAAAGCCATTGCGCAAACTGCTGGAATCTCACATTCGGCTGCCAGTCAAACCGTTGCAAAGATGATCAGCGAAGATCTGCTGGAACAGTCAGCAGGCAGAGATGCTCGAGAACGGCTTATTCGGCTCTCCGATCGAGGTCGTTCGCTTCTCCCGACATTGAAAGAACGCTGGATTGCGACGCAAAAAGCCGCCGACGAGTTGGACCGGGAACTGTCCGTACCTCTGAGTCAGATCGCTGCAGAGGCAATCGACGCACTGACCAATCGCTCTTTCACCACGCGTATTCTCGAACACGAACGAACCGACCTGGAGCAGACCCGATGATGCGTTTCATGATTTTGCTCGCAGGGTTTGTGCTGTGGGCCGTCCCATATAGTGCCGCCGAACAGATCTCTGAGGATGATAAAGCCTCGGTTCTCCGCGCGGTCATCAAACATCTCGAAGTCGAATATGTCGATCCAGAGATCGGTCAGGCAGCGGCGGCGGCTCTCCGGCAATCCGTATCGAGAGGTAAGTTTGAGTCCCAATCCCACGGTTCCGCTTATGCCGATCATTTATCCGCGGTCCTCCAAGACTTCACAGGCGATGGGCATCTGAATGTGGAATACTCTGCCGTTCCGATTGCTCTGTCCCAGGCTGACGAAACCGAATTCGAAGCCGATCAGCTTGAGCAGTATTACGGTGCGCATCGAAACTTTGGTGTCGAGAAGGTCGCGCGTCTGGACGGGAATGTCGGCTTGATCGATCTACGCGTCTTTGCGCCGATCGACATGGGTGGAAATACTGTAACTGCGGCGATGAACACGATTGCTCATACGGATGCCTTGATCATCGACCTACGCAAAAATGGGGGCGGTATGGGGGATATGGCAGATCTCGTCGCGAGTTATCTTTTCGGGGCGGAGCGCCAACCACTGACGGGTGTCTATGACCGCCCGACCGATACGATCACGCAACGCTTCACTCAACCATTCGTCCCCGGTGAGCGATTTGGACCCGACAAACCCGTCTACGTTTTGATCTCTTCCAGGACTTTTTCGGCGGCTGAAGCGCTCGCTTACAATTTACAGGCCTTGGATCGCGCGACGATTGTAGGGGAAGTCTCCGGCGGAGGCGCTCATCCGTTTGAATATCTGCCCGTTCACCAACACTTCGTGCTCTGGTCAGTGACCGCAAAATCCGTTCATCCATTGACCCAGTCGAACTGGCAAGGCGTCGGTGTCCAGCCGGATATCAAGTCAAATGCCGATGATGCGCTCGCGGTCGCACTGGATCATCTGGAAAGATTGAAGGCTGGCGCTCAGCCCTAAGCGACGGATACCACATCCAGGTCGGCAGGGACGTCCTCTGGATAAACCGTAATCCGGTTCCGGCCTTGCGTTTTCGCCTGGCGAAGGCAGAGATCGACGCGCTGCATGGCTTGTTCCAGCGGCTCACGCTTGCGGCACATGATGACGCCAATGCTCGCTTCCAGATGGATCTGATGATCATTGAATTTGATCTTCAGAGTTTCAATCTGTCTCCGCAGGCGTTCTGCGACGCGTACGGCCGATTGATGCCCGGTATCAGACAGCAGCACGGCAAACTCTTCGCCGCCCCAACGCGCGACATCATCGGTGCCGAAGCGACTTGTGGTGCGCAAATGTTCAGCCAGGACTTTCAGCGCTTCGTCGCCGCCCGCATGGCCATACTTGTCATTGATCAGTTTGAAATAGTCCAGATCGATCAAGAGCAGTGAAATCGGCCGATTGGTGCGATCATACCGTGCGGCCTCGCGCTCATACCGATGGGCGAAAGCCCGGCGGTTGAGCAGGCTGGTGAGCGGATCGGTCGTTGCCAATTCGTGCAACTGTTCCTGCACGCTGATTAGCTTGCTCGAATAGAGCGCCATAAGAATCGATGCCGGCGGCGCCAGGATGCAAGAGGCGATTGCCGATGTGAGCATCGCGGTGTTCGCATTGCGCGCTTCCAGGTAAGGCGCGATAATCGCCGTGAAGTGCACGGTCGCGCAGATCAAAACCACCGATAAGAGTACGGCGTAAACGATCGTGTGAAGGCGTGAAGAAGTACTTAGCATAAACTCGTCCCTGTAATAGGATCTACAGGAAAAGTCCGAAGCCCGGGTTCAATCGATCGATAAAATTTGATCGAAAAAGGACTATTCTTCAAAGATGATTTGTGGCGCCTTTTTCGACTGAACGGCATCCAGGCTCAGGGCGACTTCGCGCGCAATATTGGTGAACAGCTCGCTGGCCGGTCCACCTGCAATCGCTGCAGGTTCGCCGCGATCACCGCCTTCGCGAATGGATTGGAGCATCGGGATTTGCCCGATCAGCGGCAGGCCCAGCGCCCGCGCCATCTTTTCACCGCCGCCTTCGCCCATGATTGGATGGCGGTTGCCCGCCGGATCTTCAAACCAACTCATGGTTTCAACGATGCCCAGCACAGGCACGTGCGTCTTGGCAAACATGGCCGCGCCGCGTCGCACATCTGCAAGCGCAACTTCCTGAGGGGTCGTGACGATCAAGGCGGCGCTCACCGGCACGCGCTGCGCCAAGGTGAGCTGTGCTTCGCCAGTGCCTGGAGGCGTGTCGATGATGAGCAGGTCGAGCGGATTGTCTGGCGTGCCCCAAACTGCGTCATTCAGCATTTGTGTGATCGCAGATTGGACAATCGGCCCGCGCCAGATCATCGGCGAGTCCGGGTCGGTCAGATAGCCGATCGAGAGCGTTTCAATTCCATGCGCAGAAACCGGCACGAGCTTATTGCCCGGCGCGGTTTCCGGGCTGGCATCCGCGACGCCCAGCATGGTCGGAATGGACGGGCCGTAAATGTCGGCATCCAGCAATCCAACCCGCAACCCTTGTTTGGCAAAGCTCGCGGCGAGATTGACAGATACAGTGGACTTGCCGACGCCGCCCTTGGCGCTGGCAACGACAAGAATGCGAGTGATTCCCGGGATTGGCGCGATTTGCGACGTCTGTTGAGGTTGGCTTTGATGGATGGCTTGTTCCGATAGGCGAGCGCCCTTGCGGACGCGCCGAGGGCTGGCATGCGTGGCCAGAGGCGCTGGGTCTGATTGTGGCTGTGATTGGCCAGGTTGCCGCTGCGCGGTCAGGACCGCATTCACTTCGCTGACGCCTTCAATGCTCATCGCGCGGGCCTCGGCTTCAATCTTCAGAGTTTCGGCGCGTTCCATATCATTTGGGTCAGCTTCGATGATCAAAGTCACGCGGCCATTTTCTTCGACGCGGACACCTGATAACCAGTCGGGGGCGCCAAGCGCCTGCGTCACCGCGTCATTCGAGAGTGTTTTCTGGTCTTTCTTGTCCCAAAACATGGGCTATGTCCTTGATGCAGAGGCGTTTCGAACGCAAATAGGCTCCATGCAGTCAAAAAGCCAGTCATCTGGTGACAGGAAAAGGAGGGGCAATGCCCTGGAACGATAATAGCGGAAACGGCGACGAGCCTCCCAAAGCCAATGGCGGTCCTTGGGGCAGCGGCGGCTCGGGCGGCGGCGGAAACGGTAATGGCGGTTCGCCCTGGGGACGCCCCGGTGGCGGCGGCGGTGGCCAAGGCGGTAGCTCCGATATCGAAGAGCAAATGCGTAAAATGCAAGAGCGATTCTCGCGGCGTGGGCGCGGCGGTGGCGGCGGCGGTGGTCGACGCGGACCGAGCCTGGGGCCGGGCGGGTTCCTGGTTCTAGGCGTTGTTGCACTGGTCGCCTGGCTCGCAACCGGCATCGTGATTGTCGACGAAGGCGAACGCGCAGCAGTGTTCCGCTTCGGACAGTACCAGAAGAATTTCACACCTGGTTTCCATGTCCATCTGCCGGCACCCATTGAGACACATGAAATCCTTCCGTCTGAACGACAGCAGGAAACCCAGGTCGGGATCAATCAGGGCGAAAGCCTGATGCTGACCGGAGACGAGAATATAGTCGACGTCCAGTTCCGTGTGTTCTGGTACTATGATGCCGAAAACCCAGAGAACTTTATTCTGAATATCGACAATGGCACGCCGCTGGTCAAAGCCGCCGCTGAAAGCGTTATGCGCGAAGTGGTTGGCAAATCGACCTTGGATGCGGTGCTGACCACTGGCCGTGGCGAGATCGCTGCGACCGTTCGTGACCAACTTCAAACCCTGTTGTCCGACTATGGCGCGGGTGTGAACATCGAAAACGTAGAGATCCAAGAAGCGCTGGCGCCAGCCCCGGTTCGCGCGGACTTTATTGACGTTATCAATGCCGGTCAGGACGCTGAGCGTCTGGTTCAAGAAGCCAATCGCTACGCCAATGACATTGTTCCGCGTGCCCGTGGTGAAGCGCAGCAAATTCTCCAAAGAGCGCAAGCCTATCGCGATCAGGTGATCGCGGATGCGACCGGTCAGGCCGATCGCTTCAGTCAGATCCTCGCAGAATATCGCAAGGCGCCGCAGGTGACCCGCGAGCGGATGTATCTTGAGACCATGGAGCGGGTTCTGAACCGCACCGATAAACTCATTCTGGACAGTGATTCAGGCGCGGTGCCTTACCTGCCGCTTGATCGCGTCAATCGCGGAGGAAACTAGACATGAGACCGTTTGGAATTCTCGGAATTGTCGTCGTATTCGCCGCGATCATCGCGTTGCTGAATTCGTTCTTTATCGTCGACCAGCGGCAACAGTCTTTGGTGCTGCAGGTTGGTCGCGCGGTGGAAGCCTATAATGAGCCGGGCGCCGATGAAGCCGGCCTCAAATTCAAGATCCCGTTTGTTCAGTCTGTGGTGACCTATGACAAACGAAATCTTGGTCTCGATGTGCCAGATATCGAAGTCTTCGCATCGAACCAGGAGCAGTTGATCGTTGACGCCTTCGTGCGGTGGCGCATTTCTGAACCGCTGGCCTTCTATCAGCGCTTGGGCACACAGCGGGAAGCTCAAAATCAGCTCTTGCGGTTTACCGATACCGCGATCCGTAACGCTTTGGGTAGCCAATTGCCTGAAGAGATCATTTCAGGGCAGCGCTCCGAATTGATGGACGAAATTCGCGAAAGCCTGAGTTCAGCCATTGCTGGTCGGGGCATCGATATTATCGACGTTCGGATCAAGCGCGTGGATCTGCCACCAGACGTTTCGCAGCGTGTGTTTGATCGAATGGCTGCGACGCGGAATCAGCAAGCCGAACAAATTCGCGCTGAAGGCGACGAGCGGGCAAAGCTTGTGCGCGCTGAAGCCGACCGTGAGAAGACTGTCTTGCTCGCCGAAGCGCGCCGCGAAGCGGAGCAAATTCGAGGTGAGGGGGATGCCCAGCGTAACGAAATCTACGCGCTCGCCTATGAACAAGACGCGGAATTCTTCCGGTTCCAACGGGCTCTGATCGCTTGTGAGAAAGCGTTTGGCGTCGGTGATATTGGCGACTCTGCTGACACGGAGAGTTCAAGCCCGCGCGCTCAGCAAGAGCCAACCCGGATCGTCGTTGGACCGAACCAGCTTGGTTTGTGCGACGAGTTTATCGAACGTGCTCGGGCCAACGGAACGGCACGCCGGTAAACGGGCGAATATATCCAATCGACCCCGTCCAGCTTATGTTGGGCGGGGTTTTTGATTCGGGAGCTTTGAGGATATGTGGACAATTATCCTGGCCGGGTTGGGTTTGTGGTTCTTGCTGGAGGGCGCGATTTATGCCGGCGCGCCGGATGCGATGAAACGCTTTGGGGCCTGGCTTGCAGAGATGCCGGCCACAACCATTCGACAGTCCGGTCTCTGGTCCATGGCGATTGGCGGCATTTTGCTTTACACAATGGTGAGATTCGGTGGGTGACAATGGCTTGCACCTTGCCCTGATAACGCCCTAGTTAGGGATAAGATGCGTGTTACACCTGTAGGAGAGCTATCTTAATGCGTCGAACCTTCCTTGCCCTCTCATTGGTTTTCATGGGCGTTGGCCCCGCGATTGGACAATCTCTGTCGGATACGGGGGAGCGCGTGGATCAAGGGACGCGACCGGATAGTTTCACCGCGCTCTCCAAACGTTTGATGCCGGCCGTGGTCAACATCACCACCTCGCGTGTGGTTGCCAGTGATCTGCCGCAATTTGAAGACGGCCCTTTGCGGGACTTCAATGAGTTTTTCGGCCGCGATCCTGAAGGATTCAGCCAGGAAGGCGCCCTCGGTTCAGGCTTTGTGATTTCTGCCGATGGGTTGATCGTCACGAACAATCACGTGATCGAAGGCGCTGATGAGATCAATGCGGTCTTTTCCGATGGGCGCACGCTGCGCGCCGAACTGATCGGAACGGATGAAGCCACCGATGTCGCAGTATTGAAAGTTGAACAGGCTGACCCATTCCCGTTTGTTGAATGGGCCGACAGCGAAAGCGCTCAAGTCGGCGATTGGGTCATGGCGATCGGCAATCCATTTGGTTTCGGCGGCTCGGTTTCCGTGGGCATCGTGTCGGCGCGCAATCGGGACATCAATTCCGGCAATTATGATAATTACATTCAGACCGACGCGGCGATTAACTCTGGGAATTCAGGCGGACCGCTTTTCAATCTGAATGGAGAAGTGCTCGGCGTGAACACGGCCATCATCACACCTACGGGTGGATCTGTTGGGCTCGGTTTTTCTATCCCCTCCAATCTCGCCCAGCAAATCAGTGAACAGCTGATTGAGTTCGGCAAAGCCCGAAGAGGCTGGTTTGGCGTCAACATCCAGGACGCCGATCGCGGGCTCGCTGCGGCCTATGGTTTGGAAGAAGGGACCGGGGTTATCCTGACTCGCATTACCGAGGATGGACCGGCGTCAAAAGCGGACTTTGAAATCGGAGATCTGATCCTGGAATTCGATGGGCGCCCAGTCGCTGATGAACGCGCGCTCAGCCGGATCGTCGCTGATACTGAAATCGGCAAACAGGTGGACGTCAAAATTGTCAGAGACGGGCGCACGCGTGTCGTGAGTTTCGAGCTCGGTGAACTCGATGCGACCTCGGATGAGGATGAAACCGAAACGCCAGAAACCGATAGCACGCTTACGGACAACCCCCTCGGCGTCGATTTCGTTCCTTTGACGGAAGACGATCGGCGGCGCTATCGGGTGCCTGGCGATGTCAGCGGTGTGCTTGTGCGCACCGTATCGCCGCGCGGGCCAAGCTTTGGGAAGCTCTATAAAGGCGATGTCGTCACCGAAATGGCGTTCGAGAATGTCGAGACGCCGGAAGATGCTCTATTGGCCATGGATGAAGCCTTGGAGCGGACGGGCCAACCTTTGCTCTTGCGGGTGTATCGCCGCGGTCAGACCCTGTTTGAAGCGATCGATATCGAAGTGCGTGGCTGATCAGCCCTGCCAGACAATTTCTTGGTCCGTATAGCCTTGGAAATATAAGGCGGCCGTCAGATCCGTGACATTGATTGCTGCGTCAGCAGCGGCAGCAACGATCGGTTTGGCGTGGACAGCCAGCCCAAGACCTGCGGCCTCAATCATGGCGAGATCATTGGCGCCGTCACCCATCGCCAAGGCGTCGGCCCGGGTGACACCATTGGCAAACGCACAATCGTCGAGGGCTTCAAGCTTCGCCTCACGTCCAAGGATCGGACGACCGACCGCGCCGGTCAGGGCGTCCCCGTCATCAATCAGTGTATTGCCCTTATCGGCGTTGAAACCGGTGGCGGCGGCGACGCGCGACGTGAAAAAAGTGAATCCACCAGAGACCAGCAAACAGAACGCCTTGTGCGCCGCCATCGTGGCGGTCAACGTTTTCGCGCCTGGCATCAGGGTGATGCGTTCATCAAAGCATTGTTGAAGCGCGCTCAGCGCTAAGCCGTTCAGTTTTCCGACGCGCTCGGTCAATGCCCCTTCGAAGTCCAACTCGCCGGCCATAGCCCGCGCCGTAATAGCGGCGATCTCATCCTTCAAACCCGCATAGGCCGCGAGCTCGTCGAGGCACTCCTGCTGGATGATGGTGGAATCCATATCAGAGACCAGTAGCTTTTTGCGCCGGTTCGATGCGGGCAGCAGAGCCACGTCAGAAAATCCGCCCATGGAGTCACGCAATATTTCGCGCGCATTCGAAAGCTCTGCCCCCGCCAGTTCGACCGCCAGTTCGACCGCGGCCCAGTTATGAGCTTGACCGAGTGCCCGAATGGTTTCGTTGGCCTTGAGCCCCGCCTTCGCAAACGCCGCGGTCAGGGCGCGGCCCAGAGCATCAACGCCAAAGCTGATTGGCGCGACCGCCACCGCTATGTGCTTGGAATCTAGGGTTTTTGCGGTCATTGCAGCATTCCTGTCTTTACGCGTTGCGGCGTGCTTCTTACGACTGATTGTATGAAACCTGCAATCCTTATTCACGGCCCGACCGCGAGTGGGAAGTCGGCGCTGTCTGTGGCGTTGGCGAAACGCTTGAAAGGGGAGGTGATCAATGCCGATTCCATGCAGGTCTATCGGGATCTTCGGGTCATCTCTGCGCGGCCCGCAGCGGTAGAGATGGAAGGGGTCGAACACCATTTGTTCGGCCATGTTTCTGCGAGCGAACGGTATTCCACCGGGAAATGGTTGGACGCGGTGAAGCCGGTCATCGCAAAGGTCCAGCGGCGCGGCAAAGTCCCAATCGTGATCGGCGGCACAGGCCTCTATCATCTCGCTCTGATCGAGGGACTATCCGAAATTCCACCCGTTCCGGATGATGTTCGCGCCGAGGTCGCCGACATTCACAAGACGGGAGGCGTTGCCGGTTTGCGAGAAAAACTGGCGCAGGTCGATCGGGAATCCGCCGAACGTCTTGGCGAAGGCGATCGTCAGCGTCTGTCGCGCGCGTTAGAGGTATGGCTTGCCACCGGCAAGTCGATCAGCAGCTTTCAAGGCAAGAAAGGTCGACCTATTCTCGACAAGGATGAGTGGCTGGGCGTCGCCCTGACACCGTCGCGCCCAAGGCTCTATTCGCGGATTGATCGGCGTTTCGAAGGGATGTTGATGGAAGGGGCGATGGAGGAGGCGCGAGGCCTTGCCGCGCAAAACCTGCCGGAAGACTTGCCCGCCATGAAGGCGCACGGCATTCCGTGGCTGCTTGCGTACCTGCGCGGTGACATCAGTCCGGAGAGCGCCGCGGAAAACGCCAAACGGGATACGCGTCGCTATGCCAAAAGGCAGTTCACCTGGATCGGTCGGCAGTTTCCATTTTGGCCAAGGATTCCAAGCCTTTCGCTAGAAGACCGAATGCGGGTAATTCATGCCCTTTATAAGGAGGTTGACGGGGGTTAAGAGGTAAGTTATGCCCCAATCAACTTTTGGGAGGAAACGCTTCATGCGTCCAACAGTCGTACTCGTTATTAGGCACCTGCGCTGACGGAATCGTTCGTCAGTCGCAGGTGCTTGTAACCAGGGTCTCTCACCAGAGGCCCTTTTTTTTAAACTCAAACCCGAACCACCCAACCCTGCCAAATCTTCAAGGAAAAAGATCATGACCGTGCAGACCAAGCCTGAGGCCAAGACCGAGACCCGCCAGATGACTGGTGCGGAGATCGTCATCACCGCGCTTAAGGAACAGGGCGTGGATGTGATGTTCGGGTATCCAGGCGGCGCGGTGCTACCGATTTATGATGCGCTCTTCACCGAACCCTCGATCCGACACGTTCTGGTGCGCCATGAGCAAGGCGCCGGGCATGCCGCTGAAGGCTATGCCCGATCAACCGGTAAGGCTGGCGTTGCGCTGGTGACCTCAGGGCCTGGCGCGACCAATATGGTGACGCCGATCACTGACGCGATGATGGATTCGATCCCGATGGTGGTGATCACCGGCCAGGTGCCCACTCATCTGATCGGAACGGACGCCTTTCAGGAATGCGATACGGTTGGGATCACGCGCTGCTGCGCCAAACACAATTATCTGGTGACCAATGTCGAAGACTTGGCGCGGACGATCCATGAGGCATTCTTGATCGCCACCACGGGCCGTCCGGGGCCGGTCGTGATCGATATTCCAAAGGACGTTCAGTTCGCGTCCGGCACTTATACCGGCAAGGACGGCGTGCATAAGGCCACTTATAAACCGCAAACCGAACCAAGCGCGCACGCGATAAAAGGCGCCATCCAATTGATGAAGAAAGCGCGGCGCCCGGTTTTCTATACCGGCGGCGGTGTCATCAATTCCGGGCCGGCGGCGAGCGAAGCCTTACGCAAACTGCAGGAACTGACCGGGTTTCCAGTCACTTCGACGCTGATGGGCCTGGGGGCCTTCCCCGCCAGCCATCCAGATTGGCTCGGCATGTTGGGCATGCATGGCTCATATGAAGCCAACAATGCAATGCATGATTGCGATCTGATGATCTGTGTCGGGGCCCGATTCGATGACCGCGTGACGGGCCGGATCGACGCTTTCTCGCCGGGCTCGAAGAAGATTCATATCGATATTGATCCGAGCTCGATCAACAAGGTCATTCGGGCGGACGTCCCAATGATTGCAGACTGCGGCGCCGCTTTGTCGGCGCTGATCAAGGCCTGGGGCAAGACCAAGCCGCAAGACATTTCCGATTGGAAGGCTCAAATTGACCGCTGGCGATCCCGCGATTGCTTTGCCTATGGCGACAGCGAAAGCGAGATCAAACCGCAATATGCGATTGAGCGTCTGTATGAGCTGACCAAGGATCGCGACACCTATATCTCAACCGAGGTCGGCCAGCACCAAATGTGGGCGGCGCAGCATTATCACTTTGAAGAGCCCAATCGCTGGATGACCAGTGGCGGGCTGGGGACAATGGGATACGGCTTGCCAGCTGCGGTTGGCATTCAGGCTGCGCATCCAGAGTCGCTGGTCATCGACATTGCGGGAGAAGCGTCTGTGCAGATGGTGTTGCAGGAATTGTCGACCGCGGTTCAGCACAAGCTGCCGATCAAGATCTTCATTCTCAACAATGAGTGGATGGGCATGGTCCGTCAGTGGCAGGAGCTGCTGCACGGTGAACGTTACTCGCATTCTTACTCCGAGAGCCTGCCAGATTTCGTCAAACTGGCCGACGCCTATGGCGGATTGGGACTGGTCTGCGATGATCCAGCCGAGCTCGACGCGAAGATCCAGGAAATGATCGACTATGACGGTCCTGTGGTTTTCGAATGCCGGGTCACTAAAGCTGAAAACTGCTTGCCAATGATCCCATCAGGCGCGGCACACAATGAGATGATCCTGTCTGAGATCACCGGTGAGGAAATTGACGAAGCAGGACGAAAGCTTGTCTGATGTCACTTGCTCTCTTTCCCATGGCGGCTGCCTCTGGCACAAGCATGCCCCAGACACAGGGGGTCGCCTTGGGCCTTGAGAACCTATTCAGCTGGTTTCAAAACCATATCGAAGTCGTGGTCGCGATCCTGTCCGCCATTGTCGCTTTGGTGGGCGCATTTATCAGCCGTCAGGAAACCCAGAAACAGAGATCGCTGCAGCTCGAAAACCTCCGTCATAATGTTGATGCGCAGAGCCTTGGTTGGGGCAATGCTTGTATCGATGTGTTGAACCGCGCCGCCATGTTTGCCCGTACCCGGCAGCATCAAAGCAATGATGCGAGCTTCCTTCAGCAGCGCATCAACATGATGCTGGCGATTTCATCGCTTGTGGAGCGTGGACGGCTGTTCTTTCCGAATATCGATCCGGCGAGCAAAGGCGGGGAGAAAGAGGGCGCCTATCGTGGATCACGGCCACCTATTCTGGATGCCTTGATGCTGGCCTATTATGAGGTTGAAGCATTGACCCGTCAGGGTGGTCCGACGGCTGATAATAGTGGTGACTTCATCGATGATTGTCGCCGTCTGCTGGTGTCGGAGCTTCAGGCCCACCTTGATCCACGCAGACGAGACACGGTGGTCGACCGTTATGATGATCAGCGCATGGATCATCGCAGCGAGGCGATCGAACGCGCCAATAGTCTAAAAACCATTCTGAAATCACGTCGCCCAGGCCTTTCGCTAGGCGAACGCAAGGAGACCGTCCAGTGAGTGATAATCCCGCCAGCGCTTACGATATGAGCCATGTTGAGGAGTCAGAAGAACGCCGCACGCTGGCCGTTTTGGTTGACAATGAGCCCGGCGTGCTTGGCCGTGTGGTCGGGCTGTTTTCGGCGCGCGGCTACAATATTGAAAGTCTGACGGTGGCAGAAGTGGATCGCGATCGCCACCGCTCTCGCATCACCATTGTGACCGCAGGTACGGCGCACACTTTGGAGCAAATCGAGGCCCAGTTATTGCGCCTGGTGCCGGTCGCGAGCGTCACGGATATTACAAAATCGAAGCGCGGCCTGGAACGTGAGCTGGCCCTAATCAAAGTGGCCGGCGAAGGCGATAAACGCGTCGAGGCCTTACGGATCTCTGAGATTTTCCGGGCGCGGGTGATCGATACGACCAATAAGAGCTTCATTTTTGAGCTCACAGGCGCCAGCGACAAGATTGATCAGTTTTGCGCCTTGATGGAGCCCCTCGGGCTGGTCGAGGTCAGTCGCACCGGTGTGCTGTCGATTAAGCGAGGCGCGGAAAAAGGATGAGCGCCAGCGCCAAATTCAGAGGTCAAATTTCTAAGATCAAGCCGGCGACAAGGGCCCGGCAATCTACCGTTTAAGGAGTACAGTCAGTATGAAAATCTATTATGAGCAGGATGCAGATCTCGCCCTGATTCAGGGTAAGAAAGTGGGTATTGTTGGGTATGGAAGCCAGGGCCATGCCCATGCCTTGAACCTGAAAGACAATGGCGTCGACGTTCGCGTCGGCCTGCAAGCGACATCCGGGTCCAAGCCAAAAGCGGAAGGCGAAGGCCTGACGGTCATGAGCCCCAGTGAACTGACCCAATGGGCCGATGTCGTCATGATCCTGGTTCCAGATGAGAAGCAGGCCGTGCTTTGGGCGAACGAGATTGAACCGCATGTTCGAGATGGTCAGCACATCATGTTCGGGCATGGGTTCAATGTGCATTACAATCTGATCCGTCCGCCAGCGGGCGTTGATGTTTCGCTGTCTGCGCCGAAAGGCCCAGGTCACACGCTTCGGGCGCAATATCAGATGGGCTTTGGTCTGCCAGGGCTGGTCGCCATCCATCAGGATGCCACTGGCACGGCTAGAGATGTGGCGCTGTCTTACTCAAAAGGCATCGGCAATACCCGCGCCGGGGTCATCGAGACCTCGTTCAAGGAAGAAACCGAGACGGACTTGTTCGGAGAACAGGCAGTTTTGTGCGGCGGTATTGTCGAGCTGATCAAGGCCGGGTTCGAGACCTTGGTGGAAGCCGGTTACAGCCCGGAAATGGCGTATTTTGAATGCTTGCACGAGACCAAGCTGATCGTCGACCTGATCTATGAGGGCGGCATCGCCAATATGAACTATTCTATCTCGAACACGGCTGAGTATGGCGAATATGTTTCCGGACCACGAGTGGTCGATAGCGAAAGCAAGAAGGCGATGAAGGCGGTCCTGGACGACATTCAAAGCGGTAAATTCGCGCGCGATTGGGTGCTCGAGAATCAGGCCGGGGCGCCAAGCTTCCTGTCGATGCGTTCGCGGATGAATGATCACCTCATCGAAGAGGTGGGCGAGAAGCTGCGCGGAATGATGCACTGGGCGCAGAATGATCGTCTGGTCGATAAATCACGCAACTAACAGCGTTTTGTTGTGAGGAAGACCCCGGGAGTTATTCTCTCGGGGTTTTTCACGTCCGGTTGAATGTTGACACCGCTGTCACAACAGCGCATAGGGGCACTGATTACACTTAAGAGGGAGCAGAATGGCTGAGTTCATTCCCGTTGGCTCGTTCGACATCATCATTTTTGGCGGCACCGGTGATTTGTCACGCCGGAAACTGCTCCCGGCACTGTACCACCGGTGGGCCGATGGCCAGATTCCCGAGGACGCGAAAATCATCGGCGTGTCTCGGTCTGAGCTTGATGATGCGGCGTTCCGGAAGTTTGCGTTTGATGCCTGTTGCGAAGCCGCATCGGAGAGCGTCAACAAGACGGATTGGAAGAAGTTTGAGAAGCATCTTCACTATGTCACGATGGATGCGACGGATCCGAAGGCGGATTGGGGAGACCTCAAGGGCCACCTGACCAAAGACGCCAACCGGCCATTGGTGCATTATCTTGCCGTGACGCCGAAAATCTATGTCGCAATTTGCGAAGCGCTCGGAAATGCTGGTTTGAACGAAGGCAATGCGCGGGTGGTTCTGGAAAAGCCGATTGGAACCGATCTCGCGTCCGCCCACGCGATCAATGAGGGCGTCGGCGCGGTCTTCCCAGAAGAGTGCATCTACCGGATCGATCATTATCTCGGCAAAGAGACGGTGCAGAATCTGATGGTTTTGCGCTTCGCGAATTCTCTGTTCGAGCCGCTTTGGAACCGCACCGCCATCGATCATATTCAGATCACGGTGTTGGAGCATTACGGCGTCGGCGACCGTGCCGGTTATTATGACGGGTCCGGCGCCTTGCGCGACATGGTGCAGAACCACTTGCTTCAATTGCTGTGCCTGATCGCCATGGAGCCGCCGAACAAGATCGATGGAGACGCCATCCGAACCGAGAAAATCAAGGTTCTTGAGGCCCTGAACCCGATCACCAGCAAAGAAGCGCGAGACGATACCGTTCGCGCCCAATATGTCTCCGGTGCGGTCCAGGGTGAAGCCGTCGATGGATATTTGGATGAATTAGGGCATGCCAGCAGCACCGAAACCTTCGTCGCCATCAAAGCTTCAATCGACAATTGGCGTTGGGCCCGCGTGCCGTTCTACTTGCGCACAGGAAAGCGAATGAAAGGGCGACATTCGGAAATTGTCGTTCAATTCAGAGAAACGCCGCACTCCATGTTCGGTGAAACGGAAACCCAAACCAATCGACTGGTCATCAATGTCCAACCTGATGAAGGCGTCCAACTCTTCTTGCAGATCAAGGAGCCAGGCCCGGGTGGTTTGCGGATCAAATCACTACCGCTCAACCTGACCTATGCCGACAATTTCCTGCTTCGCTATCCGGATGCTTATGAGCGATTGCTCATGGACGTCGTGCGAGGGAATTTGTCCCTATTCATGCGCCGCGAGGAAGTCGAGGCCGCGTGGAAATGGGTGGATGAATTGCTCGCCGCATGGGACCAGGCAGATGTGCCGATGGAAACCTATCAGGCCGGTTTGGAAGATGGCCCGGTCGAAGCTCGATTGATGCTGCGACGTGATGGTCGCGACTGGTGGGAGGCGTCTTAGAAGATGACCAAGATCCACGATACGATCGCAGATGTCACGGCGCGGATTGAGGCGCGCAGCAAGGATAGTCGCGCCGCTTACCTTGAACTGATGCGCTCGCGGCGCCCGGAAGGCTTTGCGCGCACCAAGCTCACAGAAGGCAATCTGGCGCACGCCTCTGCTGGATGCGCCGTCATGGACAAAACCCAGATTCTCGGTTCGGGGTGGCCAAATATTGGCATCATAACCAGCTATAATGACATGCTCTCTGCGCATGCGCCGTTTGAGAGCTATCCCGAGCTGATCCGGGATGAAGCCCGCAAGAACATAGCAACGGCGCAAGTTGCCGGCGGCGTCCCTGCGATGTGTGATGGCGTGACACAGGGCCAGGAGGGCATGGAGCTGTCGCTGTTCTCGCGCGACGTTATCGCCATGGCGTCGGCTGTATCGCTCAGCCATGATGCTTATGATGCGGTGCTCAATCTTGGGGTCTGCGATAAGATCATTCCGGGACTGACGATTGCGGCGCTCCGCTTCGGGTGGTTGCCGCACGTGATGGTGCCGGCGGGACCGATGCCTTCGGGGCTACCCAACCCTGAGAAGCAGCGCATTCGTCAGGAGTTTGCCTTGGGCAATGTCGGCCGTGATGAATTGCTGCGGGCGGAGTCGGAGAGTTATCACACGCAAGGCACGTGTACGTTTTACGGAACCGCCAATTCCAATCAGATGTTGATGGAAGTGATGGGTTTTCATTTGCCCGGCGCCGCGTTTCCCAATCCGGGCACGCCGCTTCGCGAAGCGCTGACGCGCGGCGCCGTTCGCCAAGCGCTTAGCAACTCGATCAAGGGCGCGTATCGACCGGCTGCGGAGCTCGTTGACGCGCGCACCTTCGTCAACGCCCTGGTCGGCCTGATGGCCACAGGCGGTTCCACCAATCATGCGTTGCACATACCCGCCATGGCGGCAGCCGCAGGATATGAAGTGACCCTGGAAGACTTCGCAGATGTCAGTGAAGTGGTTCCTTTGCTCTGTCGGATCTACCCGAATGGGCCTGCAGACGTGAACCATTTCCACGCCGCCGGCGGCATGGGGTTTGTGGTTCGCGAGCTGTTAAAAGGCGGCTTGCTTCAAGGCGATGCACACGGTGTGGCCGGCCCGATCAGCACATATAGCCAGGAACCTTGGCTGGACGGCGAAGAACTAAAATGGCGCGAAGCACCGAGTGAAAGTGGCGATCTCGAAATCGTGCGACCCATCGAGGATCCATTCGCGCCGACCGGCGGTCTGCAAATGCTCGATGGGCCTCTGGGGCGCGGTGTCATCAAAATCTCCGCGGTGAAACCAGAACGCCATGTTACGGAAGCGCCCGCCCGGGTGTTCGATAGTCAGGACGCCGTCAAAGCGGCCTTCCAAGCCGGCGAGTTAAATGGCGACGTGATCATCGTGGTGCGTTTCCAAGGCCCGGCGGCGAATGGAATGCCGGAGCTTCATGGTCTGTCGGGCGCGATCGGCGCTCTGCATGATCAGGGACATAAAGTGGCGCTGGTCACCGATGGTCGCATGTCAGGCGCGTCCGGCAAATTCCCAGCCGCGATTCATGTCGGTCCCGAAGGAAGTCGCGGGGGGCCGATTGCCAAGATCCAGGACGGCGATGTCATCCGACTTGATGCCGTTTCCGGTGAGTTGAACGTCAACGTCGATCCGGCTGAGTTCGCGGCCCGTGACCCCGCCCAATTCAGGCCGAACCTCTCCGCCTCTGGATTGGGACGAGAGATGTTCGGAGGGTTCCGAGACACGGTCAGCAATTCTGAGCAGGGCGGAAGTGTGTTCTCCATGCTGGGGAGGCCTTGATGGCGGACACCGTTCTGGTCGGAGATATTGGTGGAACGAATGTTCGGTTTGGCCGCGCGCGCCTTGGCTTTGCAGGTCATCCAGAGGTTGGCGACATTGCCGTCATGCCCGGGGACAATTTCAAAACGTTCGATGATGCGCTGAATCTGTATCTCGGTCAGCTGGGCAACCAACGCCCGCGCGAGGCGCTTTTCGCTTTCGCTGGACCGGTGCGAGACGAAACGGTTCGCCTGACCAATCGCAATTGGACCATTAATAGCCGCGATGTGGCACGCGCCTCAGGTCTGGAGCGTGTGCGACTGGTGAATGATTACGCGGCAATGGCGCGCTCGATCCCCGAGCTTGGTGATGACAGTTTTCGTCTTCTCCACGATGGGCGGATTCCGGATGAGCGCGCGCCGATTCTGGTCGCGGGTCCTGGCACGGGCCTTGGCATGGCGACCTTGCTACCGGAAGGCGAGCGCGGGTGGCGCGTGATGACAGGCGAGGGCGGGCATGCCGCTTTTGCACCGCGCTCTGATCGAGAGTGGGAGCTGACCAAACGCCTCAAGCAGATGCATGGGTATGTATCGAAGGAATTGGTCTTGTCGGGCTCGGGCCTCAACGCCGTTCACAAAGCGCTTTGCGAAATCGATGGTGTGAGCTGGGTTGAAACAGCGCCGGCCGAAATCATGAAGATGGCCGAACAGGGTCACACGATTGCGCGCGATATCTGCGAAATCCGCGCGGGGGCGACTTTGGATGCTCTCGGCGATGCAGCCTTGATCAACGGCACCCGCGGCGGAGTTGTTATTACCGGCGGCGTGGCGGAACGCCTGGTCGATTGGCTGGCACAACCGAAAGCCTTATCGCGCTTTTTCGAGCGCGGACCAATGAGTCATTACATGGAGCCTATTCCAATTCGTTTGTTGATGGAGGGCGAAGCTGCGCTTATTGGGGCGGCGGCTTTGCACTTTGATGAGGACCACTAAGCATGATCAATCTCGCAGCCTTTCGAGAAGCCCTGCACGGCGCGCCAATCGTCCCCGTTTTGACGGTGACGGAAGTAGAACATGCGGCGCCTTTGGCGTCTGCGTTAATCAATGGCGGGTTAAAAAGCGCTGAAGTCACGTTGCGCACGCCTGCGGCGTTGAATGTGATTGAAGAAATGAAGCAAGCCGAACCGTCCTTGGTGGTCGGGGCTGGCACCATTTGCTCAGAAGGCGATGTCGACGCCGCGTTGAAAGCGGGGGCGGATTTTCTGGTGTCGCCGGGAACCGCGCCGGAATTGCTCAAGGCGCTCGCTTATCATGATGGCGTCATTCTGCCTGGCGTGGCCACGGCAAGTGAAGCCATGGCACGATTTGAAGAGGGCTATGGCGTGATGAAATTCTTCCCGGCCGAAGCGTCTGGCGGGGCGAACTTTCTGAAGTCGCTGGCTGGGCCTTTGCCGCATATCGATTTCATGCCGACAGGAGGCGTGAAACCTCACAATGCGATGGATTATCTGAGCCTGCCCAATGTGATTGCCGCCGGCGGCACCTGGATCGCATCGCCCGCCGAAATGGAGGCTGGCGATTGGGCCGGAATCGAGGCCAAGGTCCGTGAAGCTGCGGACTTGGGCAAAGGAACCTGAAATGAACAAACGAGCCGCGGGTCCGCGCAATAGAAGCGCAAAGATCATTGCGACATTGGGGCCGGGAAGTTCTGCCCCGGGCACGATCCGACTTCTGGCAGAAGCTGGTGTGGATGTGTTCCGATTGAATTTCAGTCACGGCGAACAGGAAAAACACAAACAGACCTACGATTTCATTCGTAAGACCGAGGAAATGGTCGGTCGTCCGCTGGCCGTCTTGGCCGATATGCAAGGGCCGAAGATTCGGGTTGGCAAATTTCCCGAAGGTGCCCTGAAGCTCGAGATGCGGGGCGAGTATGATTTGGTCGTCGGGCAGGAAACCTCCGAGTCGAACGTCATTCCCGTGCCCCGCGCCGAAATACTCTCAATCTTGGAAGAAGGCGACACGATCCTCGCCGATGATGGCCTGCTGATTTTTACTGTGATTGCAGCAGGTGATGCCCCCCGCGTGCGGTCGGAGCTGCCGGGCGTGCTGAAGGACAGAAAAGGCTTCACCGTCCGCGGCAAGGCTTTGCCGGTGCCGGCGCTGTCTGAGAAAGACCGAAGCGATCTCGCCTTCGCCCTCGATATGGGCGTCGATATTATCGCGCTATCCTTTGTCCAAACCGTTGAAGATATTGAAGAAGCCCGCAGTTTGATTGGCGACCGCGCGATGATTGTCGCGAAGCTCGAAAAACCGGCGGCGATTGATAATCTTGATGCGATCATTGAGGCGACCGATGCGGTGATGATCGCTCGGGGAGATCTGGGTGTCGAGTTTCCGCCAGAAGAAGTCCCATTGATCCAACGCCGCATTGTGCGGGTCGCGCGCAATGCCGCCAAGCCTGTTATTGTGGCGACACAAATGCTTGAAAGCATGGTGGAAAATGCTGCGCCCACGCGCGCTGAAGCCTCTGATGTGGCGACAGCGATCTATCAAGGCGTCGATGCGGTGATGCTCTCGGCTGAAACGGCGGTTGGCCGCCATCCCGCAACGGCGGTGGCGATCATGAACCGGATCATCTGCGCCGTTGAACGCGCTGACGACTATAGACAGGCGCTGGTGCAGTATGATGGCGGGGGCCAGACGCGTGACGATGTCGACACGACCGCAAAAGCGGTGATGGAGATTGCAGAACGCAATCAAACGCCACTGGCTCTGCGAACGGGCGATATCTTTCGGCTCGCGCAGTTCTCTCGGGTCAGGGGCCGCCAAACCATCCTTTATGGGTCGCTGGATGAGAAACGCTTGCGGCAAGCCCAGATGTTATGGGGCATTCATTCAGCGACAATGGCGCCAGGCGATGACTGGGCGCGGCGTTTGATGAACAGCGCCAGCCAGACTGGACCCGTCACTTACGCGATGTGGCGCGGCGGCGAGGGCGTCTGGGCTTGGGAGATGGGCGTCCAGGAATAAGGCCTCATCAGTGAAACTTCACACGGCTGTGAGGTGATTGACCCCTTTATTCCTTTGCTGCGAATCCCCATAACCAGCGCGAAGAGATTTTTGCCCGGAATTTGCGGGCTATGGAGATGCCTATGGCAGACACACGTCACACCGAAATTTTGATTATCGGTTCAGGACCGGCCGGTTGGACGGCAGCGGTTTATGCGGCGCGAGCGATGCGCGACACATTGGTGGTCGCCGGATCACAGCCAGGCGGCCAGCTCACCATCACAACTGAGGTTGAAAACTATCCTGGATTTGCCGAGATCCAGGGCCCCGAACTGATGGAAAAGATGAAAGAGCACGCGCTCAAAATGGGCGCGCAGCTGGCTGAAGATCACATTACCTCAGTCGACTTTGATAACCGTCCGTTCCGCGCGGTTGGCGACAGCGGCACCGTCTATACCGCTGACTCGGTTGTGATTTCGACTGGGGCTCAGGCGAAATGGCTGGGTCTGCCGAGCGAGAGCAAATTCCAAGGCTTCGGCGTGTCCGCGTGTGCAACTTGCGACGGATTTTTCTATCGAGAGAAAGACGTGGTCGTTGTCGGCGGCGGGAATACAGCCGTCGAAGAAGCGCTCTTCCTGACCAATTTCGCCTCCAAGGTGATCCTCGTACACCGCCGCGACAGTCTACGGGCTGAGAAAATCCTGCAGCACAGATTGCTCAACCATCCGAAGATTGAAGTGCGCTGGAACACAACGCTCGAAGAGGTTGTCGGAGACGAAACGCCTCTTGGGGTGACTGCGGCGCGGTTGAAAAATGTCGAAACAGGCGCCGTGGAAGATGTGCCGGTGCACGGGATCTTTATTGCGATTGGTCATGCCCCTTCGACTGAACTGTTCGTGGGTAAGCTCGATATGCACGATAATGGCTATCTGATCACCGCTCCAGACTCCACGGCGACCAATATTCCCGGCGTGTTCGCGGCAGGCGATGTCACAGACGAAACCTATCGTCAGGCGGTCACCGCTGCAGGAATGGGCTGCATGGCGGCCTTGGAGGCTGAGAAGTTTCTGGAAGAGAGCAAGGCGCTGGAAGCGGTCGCAGCCGAATAGGCTAAAGCATCAGCGCGGCCATGCGCTGGACGGCAGATCGCTTCTGCGTGATCAATGCTTGCTGTAGCTGGCTGGCCCGTTCGCGCATCACTTGTTCCAACGAGCTTTCGATTTGACAATCGAGCGCTGCTTGTAGCTCGCTTTCTATTTCGTCCCGATATTTCTTCGCGTTCAACGCGGCGAGTGCCCGCGCATATTGCCAACGGATGGACGCATCGCCGGGTGAAGTGGTCAGCGCCGCTTGATAGTGTTTGCGAGCCTTCTTGACCGATGCCCCGAGCACGGACGCGCCGATCGAGCCGCCGCGGCGTCGGACTTCGATGTGCCAGACCGCTAAGAAGCCGTGCGCATATGGATTGCTCGGGTCATCTTCAAGCACCGCCTCAGCCAGTTTTCGAGCCTGTTCGCCATAACCTGATCGCATAGCCTCTCGCGTCGAGAGCGGCCGGGCTTTCAAAGATAGCGCGATGGCCAGTTGCAGGCGTCCTTCAACATGCTCAGGCTCAGTTGCCAGTGCGTCGCGCGCGTAAGTCTCTGCCTTTTCGATCAGGGCGGACGGCGGTTCAAAATTCGAATCACTCATCGCTTCTGCGAGAAGACTTCGCGCCGCAAAAGCCAGGTGATCGGCAGATGGCGCGGATTGCGCGACGGCTGCAGCATCCTCGTAACGCCCTTCAGTAAAGGCAATCATGTGTGTGTCATCATCGGCAAAAGCCGCTGGGGTGATCATCAAGACGAGAGCGATTGTCCACCTCATGAGGGACAAGATAACGCAATCATAGCGGGTGCCCAATCACAAATTCGCCAGAGGCACGAACCAGGCGCTCGAGAGATTAGTATGCGGTTTCTAGACAGATCGACTATTTCAGGCCGCAATGAAGATCAGCAACGGGCTGATCCGATCCCAGAAACGGAGCCTAGAAATGGCGAAGAAAGACAAAAAAGACAAAAAAGCGAAGAAAGCGAAAAAGGCTGAGAAAAAAGTCCAAGCGCAATTCCTCGGACAAGCGATCGAGACCAAAGGTCTTGATGTTGCTCACAAGATTTGGCTCGCCGGCGTTGGCGCCTACGGCAAAGCCTATGACGTTGCCACTGAAGGCGTTGGCAAAGTCAGCGGTCAGGGCGAAGTTCTGTTTGAAGACCTCGTCGCCCGCGGTGAAGAAATCGAAGCTGATGTTCGTTCGCGTCTGTCGTCCAACACAGCGATTGCGAAAATGACCGAGCAGATGAACCGCGTTGCGGAAGAAGCTGCAAAGGTTCGTGGCCGCGTTAAGGAAGCAACTGAAGAAGCGACGGAAGTTGTAAACAAGTTCCAGCACGATCAGCGTGAGCGTTTGGAAGCCCGCATGGAACGCATGCGCGAAGCCCTTGGCCTCAAGCAATTTTCGCTGAAAGCGAAGAAAGCGGAAAAACTGCACAGCAAGCTGGATGATCTGGAAGAGCAAGTTGCTGAACTGCGCGCCGATTCAGAAGGCGTTGACGACAAGGTCAAAGCCCGCGTCGAGCGTCTGAGCCAGGAAATCGCTGCCGTTGGTGATAAGCCAAAAAAGGCGAAGAAGGCCAAAACGACAAAGAAAACCGTTAAAGCAGCTGCGAAGCCAAGAGCGAAAACCACGGCCAAGCCGAAAGCCGCTGCAGCGCCAACAACCGACGAGAATGGTCGCCTGACCAAGCCTGTCGGCGCGAAAGATGATCTGAAACTGATCAAAGGCGTTGGCGCCGTACTCGAGCGTCGTCTGAACGAAGCCGGTGTTTTCCACTTCTGGCAGATTGCTCAAATGCGCAAAGCTCAGGTTGAAGCGCTGGAAACCGTTCTCCGTTTTCCGGGCCGTATGATCCGCGACAATTGGAAAGCCCAAGCACGTGCGCTTGCTAAGCAAGTCATGAGCTAAGCCTTACAATTCGCTCATGCTGTGACCGTAACCTTTTCAAATCTGAGACATTCAGATATAAAAGTATCACAGTAGAGTATGCGTAGAGTGTTGAGGGGAGGTCTTTTTGGCCTCCCTTTTTCGCATCCGATACCTGAGGGTTTGCTGCTGAGACGACTTATTTCTCTACAGTTCTTGAGGGTTTGCTTATGATTTCTACGGTCACGTGATCGATCTCGAATCTGTCTCGCAATCGGGCCTTCACGGCTTGGCGAAGTGATTCGATGCACGCGCCGGGTCGAGCCTCTACATCCAGCGTTACCAGAGCCTTTGTTTCATTCAGCGCCCAGGCATGAATATGACCGACTCGCTCTGCATCCTCCAGGTTGTGCTCTAAATCGGATTGGATCTCAGCGATCGAGAGCCCGTCCGGCACGCCATCGATCAGAATATGCGCCGTGCTGCGCACCACACGAACACCGCCAACAGCGATGATCAGAGCGACGATCAATGACAGAATCGGGTCGATCGGCATCCAACCCGTCATCATGATGATAATCGCTGCTGAGATCGCCGCCACCGACCCCAACAGATCCCCGGCAACATGCCAGACCGCTGCATTCAGGTTGAGGTCCTCCTGATTTCCGCCATGCAGCACCCGGAAGGCGAGGAGATTGACCAAAAGGCCTATGACTGCGACGCCGAGCAGCAATTCGCCCATAACCTCCTGTGGATTGCGCAATCGTTGAATGGCTTCCACCACAATCCAGCCCGCCAAGAGAATTAGCGTAAGGCCGTTCACGAAGGCGGCGAGAACTTTAAAGCGAGACCAGCCAAACGAGCGGGTCGCATCGGCCGGGCGTTCGGAGAGCTTAAAACCAATCCAGGCCAGTGCCAGCGAGCCGGCATCTGTCAGCATGTGCGCTGCATCGGCCAATAATGCCAAAGATCCGGAAATAATCCCGCCAATCACTTCAGCAATCATGAACGAGAATGTCAGAACAGCAGCGATCGCCACACGGCGGCGTCCGTCAGCTGTATCGCTCAAGGCGTGACTGTGATCGGAATGCGTGTGGGCGTGATCGTGCATGGGGAAACCTTATCAGGTCCCCAAGAAATATCGATAAAAACAGATGCTTATCGGCTCAACAAGACGTCTGGATACTTGTATCTGTCTGAAATCCAGAGATTTTTTGCGATCAGCCCATGCCGTTTGATGGGGCGTGTGCCTCCCCATTCGTTGTTTCAGGCATGACCGTATCCTCATCCGCCATGGCTTTGACGAGCGCGACCAGAACGGATTTTACGCGTTCATCCTGGATCCTGGCAAAGCTCCGGACGAACTCCATGAGCAAGCGTGACGATCCGATCTCCTCGAAATCATCGCTCGACGCATCGGATTTAGCGGGATCAAAGAACCAACCGGGCGCGACTTCAAGCCGTTCGCCGATCAGATATAGACGTCCGGCGCTGACACGGTTTGCGCCGGTTTCGTATTTCTGGATCTGTTGGTAGGAAATGCCGAGGGACTCGCCGAGCTGGTCTTGTGTGAGACCCATGAGAATGCGTCTACGACGAATTCGATCACCGACAAGTCGGTCGACTTCACTGGCGGTGAGTGCGATTTTTTCTGGCTCAATCATATCTTTTCCATCCTCGCGCGGAATAGCGCATAGAGGGTTCGATAGAGAACTAGTTCGAACGCCGTGTATGACAAGTCTGTTACGAGCAGTTCACAGTCGCAGTTTGAGGCAGTCTCAGTCTTTACAAATTCAGCCGTCTGGGGAAACTGCGGCCAAGTTAAACGGTTGCCTCTTCAGATGCGTAAAGTTCACCTCACTCTGCTCACAGTTTCCGTCGCTTCCCTGGTGCTTGCGGCTTGCCAAGGAAACAACCGACGCCAGGAACTGGCTTATGTCGAACGGCCGGTCGAGCTGTTATATTCGCGCGGCGCCGATGAACTCGATAAGCGCGACTTTGATCAGGCTATTTTGCTGTTCAACGAGGTTGAGCGCCAACACCCTTATTCTGAATGGGCGCGGCGGTCGTCGCTAATGTCGGCCTTTGCGTCTTACGAGTCGCGGAAATATGATGAGGCGGTTTCGACGGCGCAGCGTTATTTGTCCCTAAACCCAGCCGGGCAGGGCGCGCCTTACGCCTATTATTTGATCGCCGTCAGTCATTTTGATCAAATCATGGATGTCGGTCGCGACCAAAAGACCACGGAGCTGGCACGCGACGCCCTGGTGGACGTGGTTCGACGCTATCCGGAAACCGATTATGCGCGGGATGCAACGATCAAGCTCGACATGGTCAATGATCAGCTGGCGGGCAAAGAGATGGAGATCGGGCGCTGGTATTTGCGCCGCAATCAGCACCTCTCCGCGGTCAATCGCTTCCGCACCGTGGTGGCCGAATTTGAAACCACCAGCCATACGCCAGAAGCCTTGCACCGTCTGGTTGAGGTCTATCTGGCCATGGGCCTGAAGCAAGAAGCGCTCGCGGCGGGATCGGTGCTTGGATACAACTATCCCGACACCGTTTGGTATCGCTATTCCTACCGTCTCTTAAGCGGGCAGGGTTTGGATCCTGAGGGGGCGAGCGAAGTGCAGAAACGCACTTGGCTGCAACGCTTGATACCGGGCGGCAATTAGCGCTTGTTCTTATTTTGTTCTCATTGTATGAGGGGGCATGTTAAATGCGCTCTCGATACGATCATTTGTCCTGATCGACCGTCTCGATCTTGAGGCATCGACAGGATTCACAGCTCTCACTGGCGAGACCGGTGCGGGTAAATCCATCATCCTGGACGCCCTCGGCTTGGTGCTCGGTGGCCCGGCCGACCGCAAACAGGTTCGGGCCGGAGAAGAGCAAGCGATTATCAGCGCTGAATTCGCCGTTGCTCCCGACCATGCCGTGTGGGCGGTCCTAGAACAGAATGCGATTGATTTCGATCGCAATGAAACTCTGTGTTTGCGCCGCACTGTTTCAACCACCGGCCCATCGCGCGCCTTCGTAAACGCGCAACCCGTCGCGGCAGCGGTGCTCGCGGCGCTCGGAGAGCAATTGGTCGAGGTCAACGGGCAACACTCTGCCTCTCGCCTGTTGCGCCCGGCAACGCATTTGGAAACGCTGGATGCCTTTGCTGGATTAACCGGTGATGTTCGGCGCTGCACAGATCTGTGGCGGACGTTCCAGGCGCGTCGACAGAGCCGGGAAGACCTGGAAGCCGCCGTACGCGCCGCAGGAGAGAAGCGGGATTGGCTGAAATATGCCGTCGAAGACCTCACCACGCTGGCGCCGGAACCGCAGGAAGTTGAAACACTCACCGCGCAACGCTCTGTCCTGTTACAATCGGAACGCATTCGCGATGCCGTTGATGAAGCGTCGACCGCGCTGCGAGAGCCGAAACTGGAAGACTCACTGGCGATTGCTTCGCGCGCCAGTGAACGCGTGGCGCGTGTCCCTGGATTGGAGGCGATGGACGGTGGGCTCTCCGACGTCGCGATCGCGGCGGCAGATGCGGTAGAGCGAACCTTGATTGAATTGGCTGAAGCGCAAGCCATGGTGAAGGAGCTCGGGCGATATGTCGGGCATGATGGCGCGCAATTGGAAGCCATCGAAGCGCGCCTATTTGCCTTGCGGGCCGCGGCGAGAAAGTATGACTGCCTCCCGGAATTGCTCCCCGATACGTTGGACACCTACGCGCAGCAATTGGCGCTTTGCGATGCAGATACAGATGCGCTGGATGCGGCGAGTGAGGCGGAAAAAGTGGCCGATTCCGCCTGGCGCTCGCATGCGGAAAAACTCAGCAAAGCGCGGCATAAAGCTGGCAAAGGTTTGGCCGATGCGGTGATCAAAGAACTCGAGCCGCTGCAATTGGGACGGGTTCAATTCCGTGTCGCCTTTGAGGAACTGACGGAGAGCGATAGCGGCGCCAAAGGCCTGGAACGGGCAGAGTTCGAAGTTGAAACCAATCCGGGGGCGGGGTTCGGCGCGCTGAAAAGCATCGCTTCTGGCGGAGAATTGGCGCGGCTGTCTCTGGCCCTTAAATGTGCGCTCAGCCAGACCGGGGATACCGGCACTTTGATATTCGATGAGGCGGATCAAGGCGTCGGCGGCGCGGTTGCAGCGGCGATTGGTGAGCGTCTGAGCGCCTTGGCTGCGGACCGTCAGGTGTTTGCCGTGACCCACAGCCCGCAAGTTGCATCGGCCGCGACTCGCCAGTGGCGGATTATCAAGGAAACAGACAAAGACGGTCACGTGGTCAGCCGCGTGGCGCAATTAGATGACGGTCAACGACTTGAAGAAATTGCCCGAATGTTGTCAGGCTCCAGCATTACCAATGAGGCGCGCGCCGCCGCATTGAAACTGCTGGAGGCGGCATGAATGGGGAAATAGCGGTCGAAGATCTGTCTGAGGATCAAGCGCGCAAAGAGTTGGCGCGTCTGGCGACGGAAATCAAATTGGCGGATGCCGCCTATTATGTCGAAGATGATCCGCATCTCAGCGACGCGGAATATGATTCTCTGCGCCAACGCAATCTGGCGATCGAGGCGGCATATCCCCACCTGAAACGGGCCGACAGCCCGAGCGATGTTGTTGGCGCCGTGATCAAGGACGGATTCGGTAAGATTGAGCACGGCGTCCCGATGCTGTCGCTGGACAACGCGTTTAGCGATGAAGATGTGCAAGATTTCGCCGATCGCATCCGTCGGTTTCTCGGCCTGGATGCAGACCAAGAGGTCGTGATCACGGCCGAACCGAAGATTGACGGGCTCTCCCTCAGTTTGACCTATGAAAATGGGGTTCTTCAGAAGGCGGCCACGAGAGGGGATGGGCGTGTTGGAGAAGATGTTACGGCCAATGCCCGTACGCTCAGCGATGTGCCCGAACGTCTCGACGGAACCGGCTGGCCGGACAGAATCGAAATTCGCGGTGAGGTCTATATCAATTCTGAAGACTTCGCGGCCCTGAATGCGGCCGAGGAGGCTGCCGGCCGCAAAACCTATATGAATCCGCGCAATGCAGCCGCGGGCGGCTTGCGTCAGAAGGATCCCGCCGTGACGGCGCAGCGCCCGCTCAAATTCTTCGCCTATGCCTGGGGAGACCTATCCTCGCCTTTTGCGGAAACGCAGAGCCGTGCAGTTGAGCTGCTGGCGCACTGGGGATTTGAGACCAATGACCTGTTCAAGGCGCATGCGGACGTGGCGGGTTTGCTGACGGCCTATCGTGACATGATCGAACGGCGCGCGCAGCTGGGGTACGACATTGATGGCGTCGTTTACAAAGTGGATCGCCTGGACTGGCAGGAGCGATTGGGCTTTGTCAGCCGTGCGCCGCGTTGGGCGATTGCCCACAAATTCCCCGCCGAAAAGGCCATCACCACGCTTGAGGCGATCGACATTCAGGTTGGTCGTACCGGGTCGCTGACACCTGTCGCGCGCCTGACGCCGATTACCGTCGGCGGTGTCGTCGTTTCGAATGCGACCTTGCACAATGAAGAAGAGATCGAGCGGCTGGACGTCCGCGTCGGCGACCAGGTTGAAATCCAGCGGGCCGGCGACGTCATTCCGCAAGTGCTGCGCGTGATCGATCCGGATCGTGAGGGGCGAAGCAAAAAGTTCGAAATGCCGCATGTCTGTCCCGAATGCGGATCGGAAGCTGTCCGAGAGGTGGATGATAAGGGCAAGGAAGATGTGCGCCGGCGCTGTACCGGCGGATTGATCTGTCCGGCCCAAGTGGTTGAACGATTGAAACATTTTGTCTCGCGCAAAGCACTCGACATAGACGGCCTCGGTGCCAAACAAATCGAACTCTTCTATGAACGCGGCATAGTGCAAGCGCCGCAACATATTTTTCAGCTCGAAGCGCGGATCGAAGCCGCAGGGTATGATCCATTGTCGAGCTGGGAAGGCTTTGGAGACCTGTCTGCCAGCAAGCTGTTAAACGCCATCGACGAAAAACGATCGTCGCCCTTTGGGCGCTTTCTAAATGGGCTCGGCATTCGCCATGTCGGGCAAACGACGTCCGACTTGTTTTCGCGCACATTTGTTCAATGGGATGAGTTTTGGCGCACGGTCGAAGCCGCGCGCGATGCGCCGGATGGACCTGAAGAACAGGCGCTCAAATCGATTGATGGGATTGGCGGGGCCGCCGTGGGCGCACTGAAAACCTTTGCCAGCGAACCGCATAATCAGGAAATGATGGCCGAACTGATGCGCGAGATGTCCATTCTGGACGGAGAAGCCCCCTCCAGCGAAAGTCCCGTCTCTGGCAAGACCGTGGTGTTCACCGGCACGCTGGAGGCCATGACACGCGATGAAGCGAAGGCGCGGGCGACCTCTTTGGGGGCCAAAGTGTCAGGATCGGTTTCAGGGCGCACCGATATTCTTGTCGCCGGGCCGGGCGCCGGTTCAAAACTGAAAAAGGCGCAAGACCTCGGCGTTTCGGTGATGACCGAAGCCGAGTGGATTGAGCTGATCAGTGAGCTCTAAAGCGGTTTGCAGGCGGCGTTCAGCCAATCTTTCACATCGCCATCGACCAGATTGCCCACTTCGCTTAAAACGCGCTGATGATAATCATCGACCCAGTCGCGTTCCTCTGAGGTGAGCAGGTCGGTATCGATCAGATTGCGCGCCAGAGGCGCAAAGGTCAGGCATTCAAAGCCGAGCATCGGTCGGTCGCCGCCATCGATCTCTTCTGCCGGCGTTACATATTGCAGATTTTCGATGCGGATACCGTAAGCGCCTTCCTTGTAAAAGCCCGGCTCATTCGACACGATCATACCCGGCATTAGCGGGGTCGCGTTCCACGCCTTGGCGATCCGCTGCGGCCCTTCATGAACCCCTAGATAAACGCCTACGCCGTGGCCGGTGCCATGATCATAGTCGAGGCCGGCCTGCCACAAGGCATGACGCGCGAGCGTGTCGAGATGGGTGCCGGTCGTGCCCTCTGGAAAGCGGACACGGTCCATGGCGATATGACCTTTTAAGACGAGCGTATTGTGGCGACGCATGTCGTCCGATGGGTCGCCAATGGCGACAGTTCGCGTGATATCCGTGGTCCCATCGGGATACTGACCGCCACTGTCCACCAGATAGAGGGATCCGCGCTCGAGCACGCGGTTCGAGGCGGACGAGACGCGATAATGGGGAAGGGCGCCATTCGGGCCGGCGCCGGAAATCGTCTCGAACGACATATCCTTCATGCTCGGATCTGCGGTGCGGAAACTCAGCAGTTTTAGCGCTGCATCGATCTCGGTCACTTTGCCAGATTGGGCCTCCGTATCGAGCCAATGAAGGAAGCGCACGATCGCGGCGCCATCGCGGCGATGCGCAGCGGCAGTGCCGGCCAATTCAGTGGCATTCTTGCACGCTTTTGGCAGCATAACGGGATCTTGTTGGCGCAGGATATGTGCGCCTGCGCCTTCAAGTGTCTGGAAGAACCAGGCCGAAGCAAGGTTTGGATCAAGACTGACGGTCTGCCCGTTCAAAGATGCGAGGGCGCTATCAAGTTCTGTCAACGGGGACAGAGTGACCTGATTGCCCAGATGTTCGCGCAGGCCATCCGTTTCTTTGACGGGGTCGATGAACAGGGTGGCGCTGCCGTCATTCCGCACGATCGCGCGTGCCAGAGGGAGCGGCGAACAGGACACGTCACCGCCCCGGATATTGAACAGCCAGGCAATGCTGGCCGGGGCTGTGATGATGGCGACATCTGCGTGGTCTTCGCACAGGCCCTCAGCGATGGTGGCCCGCTTCTCATCAGACCCTTCACCAGCATATTGGAGGCCATGTGGAACAACGGGGTGTTGTGGTTGCGATGGTCGGTCATGCCAGGCCCGATCAAGCGGATTGTCGGTCACCGCTTTGACCGTTGCGCCCGCCTTGGCCGCAGAGTTCGAAAACTCAACAACGTCATTCGGGGTCATTAAAGCCGGGTCATAGCCGATCGTCTGGCCGGACAGCTCTTGTTGCGCCAGCCAGCCGAAAGCGCCGGGATTGGGGACATGAACACATTCGAACAAAGTCGGATCTGTTTGGGCCGCGCCCTGGATCGTGTAACGGCCATCCACAAACAGCGCGGCACGGTCTTTCAGGATCATTGCGGAGCCGAACGACCCGGTAAAACCGCTCACCCATGCCAGGCGCTCATTCGCGTCCGGCAGATATTCGTTCTGGTACTCATCCTCATGCGGCACATAGAAGCCATCCAGCCCCTGCGCGGCCATTTCAGACCGCAGCTTGGGGAGGTTCGCGCGGCCAATCTGCGGACCGCCTTTTACATCAAAATTCTGTTTCATAGCGCTTACGTAGCCTCGAATGCGGGGTGGTGCAAAGGTGGAATTGAGCTATGCATACATGCATAGAAATTCACGATTTTGTATATAGAAAAGTAATAACTCATCCCTATATGGAGGGCATAACAAAAAACCATCCTCCCAGGAGTTAGTGCTATGAAAAATATGAATATTCTCCGCGGTTATACCGGCCTTCAGGCGTTCTTTCCAGCGGTTTCGAAAAATGTACAGGAAGTCCAACCTGTCAACACAGCGACCGTATCGGTCAGCAAAGATTTGAGTGCAGCAGATCGTCCGCACGTTCTGTCAAAGCGCTCAGCCCGTTGGGCACGCCGCAGCGCGCACTAAGCTGCGTTTCGGCGCAAGACCAAAGTCGACCATCCGTCTTTTCGGATGCGCTTGACCAGGTTCAACCCGCGCCCGGTATAAGCCGCGCGGACCAGAGGTTCCTGTCGGGTCAACAGGCCCGACAGGATCACATGGCCTCCTTCGGCAACCATTCGCGTTAATTCCGGCGCGAGGCCAATCAAAGGCCGCGCCAATATGTTTGCGAAAATCAGGTCATAAGGTGCCGCTTCACAGATCAGCGCATTGCTCGCCCCCCGCGTGTGATAAGCGCGGAAGCGATTGGCGACACTGTTCTTGGCTGCGTTCTCATTCGCCACTTGCACACTCTGCGGATCGATTTCGGTGCCAATCGCCCTTTGCGCGCCAGATTTGATCGCGGCGATGGCAAGCACGCCAGAACCCGTCCCAACATCAAGCACTGTTTTCGGGACCGCCGACCTCAGCACGTGCTCAAACCCCAACAAACAACCTAGCGTCGTTCCGTGATGGCCCGTGCCGAAAGCGGGGCCCGCTTCGATCAGGATATCCGTCTTGCCGGGAGCGCTGCGGGTCAGGGCATGGCTGCCCGCCACGATGAATCGTCCCGCTTCGACTGGCGGCAGGCCTTCGAGCGAAAGCGTGACCCAGTCGCGATCTTCCAGGGCCTCGACGACGGGGTTCAGCTCCGGCGCCACCTCGACAATTAGCTCAGCGCAGGCGCGTGCATCCAGTTCGGTTTCAGCATACGCGTCCAGCCGCCAGGTCAAACGTGTGTCTTCCTTGGCATCGACAGCGCCAGCAGGGGAGGGATCTGTCCAGGCGAGGGTGTCCCAGGCTGTTTCAATGGCGGCGCGAGGACCGCGAGCGGTGATTTGATACATGGGCGGGCCCTTAGCAGGGCGAGCGACAGCTGCCTAGAGCGGAAGTGTCCTGTTAAATGTCGTCGCTAGTCAGCGCGGCGAAGCCCTGTATAAGGCGCTCATGACGACACGACTGAACATAGCTGTTGCGGGCTGCGCCGGGCGCATGGGCCGCCAATTGGTGAAAGCCGCGCATGAGGCCGGACACGCCTTGAGCGGGGGCAGCGAAGCACCGGGATCTGAATACCTCGGACGCGATCTCGGCCCCTTGGTTGGGCTTGAACCCTTAGGGGCTACGATCGAAGCTGGTCTGACTGAGGCCGGAAAGGGCGCCGATGTTTGGGTGGATTTTACCATTCCCAGCGCGACGCTATTGGCCCTGGCCATGCTGCCCAGTCTTGGCGTCAAAGCCGCCATCGTCGGAACGACGGGGTTTAGCGACGCCGAAGAAGCTCAGATCAAAATGGCGTCCGAGCGCATCGCCATCGTCAAAGCCGGTAATTATTCGCTGGGTGTGAACCTGCTTGAAGCCTTGGTGCGCCAGGCGGCCTCACGCCTCGGCGAAGACTGGGACATCGAAATTCTTGAAACGCATCATAATCGCAAGATTGATGCTCCATCCGGCACCGCCTTAATGCTTGGGTATGCCGCGGCTGAAGGACGAGGTGAGCCATTTGAAGCTTTGCGCACCGGGCCATATGACGGACCCGATGCGAAGCGAGAGGCCGGAAAGATCGGTTTTTCCGTGCGGCGCAGCGGCGCTGTGATTGGCGAACATGAAGTCACGTTCGGGTCCGACATGGAAACGGTGTCGCTCAGCCATACCGCCCTCGATCGCGCCGTATTCGCCCACGGCGCCATCAAAGCCGCTGAGTGGGCGGCGGCGCAGGAGCCAGGACTTTACGATATGAGTGACGTTCTCGGCGTTTAATCCCGGTTACGTCTTGGCAAACTCTTCAGCGACATCTTCGCTGGACGCTTCTTCGCCGCGGGCAATGGCTTCGCGGTCCTGCTGAATGATGCGGAAGATGCGGGCAATATATTCCTGCATCCAGAGGCCGCGTTCGTCGGCTTCTTCTTTGGTCGGTGTGAACGCATCAATGCTGTCTTTCGAGACCGTTTCACCGCGAGCCAGAAGGCGTTCGATTGTGTCCATGCGCTCATGCATCACGGCCACTTCCTGAATAAGCGCCAGATTGATGTTCATAACCCGCTCAATATCAGGGTTCTCGAGGAACCACGGACGTTTACCTTTGGCTTTGGTGCCGGCGAGCGCGACTGGATCGAGTGTTTGCGTCATGATCAAGCTACCTTTTTTGCGCCAATAACGTGCCAGGCGGCTTTTCGGCCAAAGTCTTCGCTGTCATCGTCCGCGGCATCGGGGAACACGTCCTTGTCGACGACCGCGGCGACGCCGCCATGAATGAGATGATTGTCGCCGAAACCGGCATTCTTCATCCATTCGTCGAGATCCACCTCATGCATTTTGGTCCAGAATGGCTCATTATTGTAGAAGGCATCCCAGTCCCGCATGGCTTGCTCAAACAGCGGCATTGTGTCGGCATATTGCGGCTGTTCAACATGCAGAACGATGCCACCAGGCTTCAGCAGACGCTGCGTTTCGGCAAAGATCATCGGCATGGTTTTATAGCTGGTTTCATGCAGGAACATGGTCGACTGGACCCAGTCGAAACTCTCATCCTCAAACCGTGAAAGATCAGACACATCGTCCTGGATGAAGGTCACGTTTTCGATGCCCATGGACTTGGCGCGCGCCAGGCCATAACGCAGCATCGGCGCGCCGGCATCAACGGCGATCACTTCGGCGTCTGGGAAGGCCGCCGCGATGGGCAGCACGTTGTGACCAAGCCCGGCGCCAATATCCAGAATGCGCTTCGGCTTGAAATCGTCGCCGAAGGTTTTCTTCACCCATTCCGCCACGGCGACGCCGCCGCCATCATTGTAGCGCCCGAGCATGCCGCCCGTGGTCGCGAATATCCCAGCATCATAGTTTGCCGGTCCGGTAATATCGCCCGGCACCAGTTCAGTGTGATAAGATCCCGGCATACAGTGATGGTCGATCGCTTCGGTTGAACGCGGCTGTTTAAATTTTGGATCGAGCACCAGGCGTTCATCGCCATCGGTCAGTTCTCCGACTTTGGCATTCAGTGTGTCGGCCTGGCGCAGGGTGACCCAGCGCCCGGCTTGCTGTCGGGTTTCCATCGTCGCGCGACGCAGCGCCGACCACCATTGGAACATCGGGTCGCCGAGCAATGCCTTGCGCACTTCGTGGCGAGATTCAAAGTCACGCTTGTTCTTTTTCTTATATTTGGGTTCGACTCTGGCCTCGAACGCTTCGCCCACGCCCGGCATGATCTTTGTCGAGAGGTGTCGATTCATCTGCGCCAGAAAGTTGAATCGGGCGACCTCATCATGATTGGTTTCCGGATAGACGCCATGACGCCCAACCACGCGGTAATCGGGCGGGCCATCGTACTCGACCGGGTCCGGACGTGGATCGCGTTCAGTGTCAGCCATGGCAGTCTCCTTTTCGCTTCACAAAATGGCGCGCTTTCGCAACACTTTCAATGTGAGGGCTATGCAATTCGCTTAAAAGATATATCATTTGACGAAAGAAGCTATAGGGAAGGTTCCGGATATGAGTACCAAGATTGTCGCACTGTTCAATTTGAAGCCCGGCGTGAGTGTCGCTGACTATGAGGCCTGGGCGAAATCCAAGGACATTCCGACGGTGAATGGCTTGCAATCGGTGGACGAGTTCGCGGTGTTCAAATCAACCGGCCTGTTGGGGTCTGATGACAAACCGCCTTACGCTTACATTGAGACGATCGACGTCAACGACATGGAAAAGTTTGGCGGCGAAGTGTCGACCGAAACCATGCAGGCGATCGCTGGCGAGTTTCAAGCCATGGCGGATGACTTGGTCTTCATCATGACCGACAAACTCGGCTAGGGGGCAAATATGGGCAGGTTTACAGGGAAAACGGCGGTCATTACCGGATCGGGCCGTCGCAAAGGGCTGGGCGAAGCGATCGCCAAGCGCCTCGCCGAGGATGGCGCGAACATCGTCATTTCCGATATTGGCGCGCCGCGCGATGAGGCGACGGGCGCTGAACATATCGGTTCCACAGATGAGATGGAGGCGATCGCCGCCGACATGCGCGCGCTCGGCGTACAATCGTCCACCAAGGTCTGTGATGTCAGAGCGTTGGAAGATGTGCGCGGCTTGGCGCATCACGCCGTCGATGCGCATGGAAGCCTGGATATTTGGGTTAATAATGCCGGAATCGGCTATATCATGAAGCCGCTTCTGGATGTGACGGAAGATGATTGGCGCGCCGTGATCGATGTGAATCTGACCGGGGCCTTCTTTGGCGTCAAAGCTGCTGCTGAGACGATGATCAAGCAGGGCAAAGGTGGCCGGATCATCAATATTGCCTCGCAAGCGGCGAAATCAGGATTTCCACACGCGCAGGCCTATACCTCTTCCAAGCATGGATTGGTGGGGCTTGCCCGCTCCGCGGCGGTGGAACTTGGGGAGCATAAAATCACGGTCAATAATGTCTGCCCCAACCATGTCACGACAGGACTCGGCGCTTGGCAGAACGAGTATTTCTCAAAAGTCGTCGGCGCGGCGTCGGTCGAGGAGTATCTCGAAGCCATGGCGGCGCGGATTCCAATGGGCCGTCCAGGATTGCCCGAAGATACCGCGAATGCGGTTGCGTTTTTGTGTTCAGATGAAGCCAATTATATCACGGCAGAGAGCATGAACGTCTCGGGTGGCGAGGAGCCGCACTGATGACGCTTCCCGCTGATCCTGCGCCGCAAGACTTCAAATGGCCGAACGGTGGGAAGCTGGCGCTTTCGATCGTTGTGAATGTTGAAGAAGGCGCCGAACGTCGCATTGATGAAGGTGATAAGCGCCCCGAGCCCGTCGACGAACTTGGCGCGGTTCCAGGCAAGCCGATCCGCATTCATGGCAATGAGAGCAACTATCAATACGGCATCAATCGCGGCGCACCGCGCATCATCAAATTGCTGGATAAGGCGAAGTTGAACGCCACCTGGACGGTGTGCGGCCAGGCTTTGGAGAAAGCGCCCTGGCTCGCCAAGGCGATTGTTGAGCGCGGAGATGAGCCCTGCAATCACGGGCACAAATGGGCGTTCACAGCCTTCATGGATGAAGAAGAAGAGACGGCATTCATCAAGAAAGGAACGGACTCGATTGCCGAAACTTGTGGTCGCCGTCCTTCTGGATGGCTGTCGCGCTATCTGCATACCGACATCACGCGCCGGATTCTCAAAGAGCAAGGCTATCTCTATCATATGGACGATTATTCCGACGATTTTCCCTATTGGGCGGACGTCGAGATGAAAGATGGATCGATTGAGCCAATGGTCATCCTGCCCTATGCGATCGATTCCAATGATATGAAGTTTTGGCTGAGTCCCAGCTTCACGCCGGACATGTGGCTTCAATATGCCAAGAACACGTTCAACTGGTTGTACCAGGAAGCGAAAGACGAGGGCGCTCGCATGATGTCGCTGGGTCTGCATTTACGCATCATTGGGCGACCGGGCCGGATCGATGCGTTTCAACATTTCCTGGATCATGTCCGCGCGCACAGCGATGTTTGGGTCGCGACGCGCGAGCAAATTGCGCAGCACTTTGCTGCCAATGTTGCCCCGGGTGGCGCATGACGCGCCTCTCGCCCCTTCGCCTCGAAGACCTCGATCCCGAAACTCAAAATATGATCGAGAACGCGAAAGACCTTATGGGATTTGTGCCAAATGATGCGCTGGTCATGGCGCGCCATCCCAGCCTCACCAAGGCCATGTGGGGGCTCGTGGCGGCGGTCTATGGCCCTGGTCAGGTCGATAATGGTCTGAAACGCCTTGTCGGTGAGGCCGCAAGCAAAGCAGCGGGGTGCTTTTACTGTTCGGCGCACGCTGCACATGGCGCCCGAGAGCAAGGGGTCTCGCAGGAAAAGATTGATGCGGTTTGGAGCTTTGAGGATAGCCCCTTGTTCTCAGACGCCGAACGCGCTGCGATCAATCTTGCAATGAAAGCGGGGCGTGTTCCGAACGAAACAGAAGATGCCGACTTTGACCGACTGCGCGCCCATTTCTCTGAAGATGAAATCACTGAAATCGTCGCTGTGATTGCGATGTTTGGGTTTCTGAACCGCTGGAACACAACCCTCGGCACCGCCCTGGAACCGGTGCCGCTTTCCTCGGTTAAAGGATTGCTCGGCTAATGCCCAATCCTCGACTGCCACGCGTGCCCGATGGCGAATTGCCTGATGACATCAAGGAGATGAAGGCCGCCTCGATCGATCTGCGCGGCGACGCCACGTTCTTTGAAGTGATGGCCAACAATCCCGATCTGCTTCGCTGGTACATAGACGGGTTTTATGGCGAGGTTTTCAAGTCCGGGCGGGTGCCGGCTGACGCGCTGGAAGTCCTGCGTTTGCGCCTATCCGCTCAAAATGGGTGTAAGTTCTGCAATCAGGGCAATCGATTGAGCGCGCGGGACGCCGGGCTTGCGGACAAAGAAATTGACGCACTGTTCTCAAACGATCTTACCTTGCTGCGCGAGGAGCTTATTCCTGTGGCGCAATTGTCGGACGAGCTAAAATTGACCAATGCGGCCGGTGATCTTGATACGGCGCTATATGAAGCACTGGCGCAATATTACTCGCCGGCACAGATCATCGAACTGGGTCTGATTGGCGGGATGCTCACCGGAATCGCCAGATTTCTGTTCGTCTATGATCTGGTTGAGCGTGAAGAATTTTGTCCTTTTCTGGGACCGGTGAAAAAGTCTATTTGACCTGCGAATAGGAACGCTCTAATTTGTCCGGACAAATCCCGGATTTCTGATGACTCTCACCTATAAATCTCTCCTTTTTGTGCCTGGCTCACGCCCGGATCGGTTCGATAAAGCTGCGGCAAGCGGCGCCGATACGATTATCATCGATCTCGAAGATGCGGTTCTGCCGGATCAAAAGACTGAAGCGCGCTCCGACGCGCTCGGCTGGCTGGCGCATCGCGGTGACGTGACGGCGGGCATTCGCATCAATAGCCCGAGAACCGCAGATGGATGCGCGGACATCGCCGCATTGGCGGTTTCTGGCTGCACACCCGATTTTGTCATGGTGCCAAAAGCCGAAACCGGTGTCGACATGGAAATCGTGGACGAAGCGCTCGCGCGCGGCGCACCCCTCATTGCGGTCATCGAAAGCGGGCGTGGTCTTCGCCGGGCATTCGATATCGCCAAGCAATCGAGCGCTGGCGTCCTGTTTGGGGGCGCCGATTATAGCGCCAGCATCAGCGCGGATCTGTCAGACTGGGATGCGATGATTGTTGCCCGAGGCACGATTGCCGGAGCCTGCGGCGCAGCCGGCGTGCCGGCCTATGACGTGCCGTTCCTGGATGTGAAAAATACCGCCGCGCTCAGCCAGCAGACACACAAGTCGAAGGCCATGGGGTTCACGGGGCGGGCCTGTATTCACCCCGGTCAAGTCGATGCGGTCAATGCCGTCTTTACGCCGAGCCCATCAGAGATCTTGGACGCCAAGGCGATCATTAAAGCCCTGGAAGCGTCCAATGGCGGCGCCGTGCTGCACAATGGAAAACTTGTAGATCGCCCGATTATTTTGGCGGCTCAACGAACCCTCGCCCAAGCCGGCGAAGAGAGAGGATAGACATGGTTCAAAATTGGAAAGAAGTCGGCCCAAATCGTTATCGCGAAACCTTCGGGCGCTATTTTGAAGACTTTCACGAAGGGGACGTTTACGAGCATCGGCCCGGCAAGACTGTGACGGAATATGACAATCATGCCTTTACGCTGCTGACATTGAACACTCACCCCATGCATTTCGATGCCGAATTCGCGTCGGCCTCTGAGTTCAAAAAGAACCTTGTGGTTTCGCCATATACTCTGGCGCTGCTGATCGGCATGAGTGTCACCGACTGTTCGCAAAAAGCGATCGCCAATCTTGGTATGGATGAGGTGAAGTTCACCGCCCCGGTCTTTGCGGGCGACACGCTTTATGCCGAAAGCGAAGTGCTCGGAAAACGCGAAAGCAAGTCGCGCCCCGGCCAAGGCATCGTGACGATTGTGACACGTGGGTTCAACCAGGATGGTACCATGGTGTGCACGTTCAAGCGCAACATGCTCATCCCGTCTCGCGGCCAAGCCGTCGAAGACAAAGTAGGGAATTACTAGGAGACCGAAATGGCAGACACTGCAGTTTTGACGAGCGAGACGGCCGAAGAAGAGCGCCTCATGCTGGACGCGATCGAAAAGTGGCTGGAGCAGAAAGTTCGCCCGGTCGCCATGGAACTCGAACACGCCAATGAATATCCATTGGATCTGGTTGAGGATATGAAAGAGCTAGGCCTGTTCGGCGCTTTGATTGATCCGGAATATGGCGGCCTCGGCCTGTCGGCTTCGGTCTACTCAAAAATCGTCACACTGATTTCGGAAGAGTGGATGAGCCTGTCTGGGATCTTTAATTCACATCTGATGATGGCCCTGATCGTCCAGAAGTTTGGCACCGACAAACAAAAAGAGTATTGGCTGCCCAAGTTTGCCACTGGCGAAATCCGCGGCGGATTGGCCTTGACCGAACCGAATGCGGGCACCGATCTTCAAGCCCTGACAACCAAAGCCACGCGTGTCGTCGATAAATATGTTGTCGAAGGCGCAAAGACCTGGATTTCTAATTCAATTGAAGGCCAATGCGTTGCGCTTTTATGCAAAACCGATCCGAGTGCCCAGCCGCGTTACAAAGGCATGTCGATGCTGATCACGCAAACCAAAGACCCCGAAACGATGAAAGATCTGCCCGGTGTCACAAATGGCAATAAGCTGCAAAAGCTTGGCTATAAGGGCATTGATAGCGGCGAGTTGATTTACACCGGATATGAGTGCGATGCCGAACTTTGCCTGGTTGGGGGCGAAGAAGGACAGGGCTTCTTCATGGCCACGGGTGGTCTCGAAATCGGGCGCATCAATGTTGCCGCCCGCTCAGTCGGGATCGCGCGCCGGGCTCTGAAAGAGAGTATCGCCTACGCGCAGACCCGGCAGACAATGGGCAAACCCATCTGTGAGCACCAAGCGATCCAGTTGAAACTAGGTGAAATGGGCGCCAAGACGCGCGCCGCAGAATTGCTCGTCGAAGACGCCGCTCGTGCATATGACACAGGCGCCCGGGTCGATATGGAAGCCGGCATGGCAAAGTACTTCGCCTCCGAAACGGCAGTTGAAGTGGCGACCGAAGCCATGCGCATTCATGGCGGTTACGGATACTCCAAGGAATATGTGATCGAGCGCCTCTACAGAGATGCGCCGCTCATGTGCATTGGCGAAGGGACAAATGAAATGCAACGCATCATCATCTCCAAACAGCTGGTCAAGCGGAACCCGATCTGATGACTGACTTGCCGCTGAAAGGCATTCGAATTCTGTCCGTCGAGCAATATGGCGCGGGGCCATATGGCACGATGCTGCTGGCTGACCTTGGGGCGGAAGTCATCAAAATCGAAGATCCTTCCAGGGGCGGCGATGTTTCGCGCTCGGTGGGGCCCTATATGCTTGGCGAGGCCGATAGCGAGTTTTTCCAAACCTTCTCGCTTGGAAAGAAGTCGGTAACTTTGGATTTGAAATCGCCGGAGGGCCGCGCACAGTTTGAATCCCTGGTGCGATCTGCGGATGCGGTCGCCAATAATTTGCGCGGCGATCAACCCGGTAAACTCGGACTCACCTATGAGGACCTCAAAGCCGTAAACCCGAAGATTGTGTGCGCGCATCTCTCGGCCTATGGGCGCAAGTCCGAACGTGCCGCCTGGCCGGGTTATGATTATCTCATGCAAGCCGAGGCGGGATTCATGTCCATGACGGGAGAGCCAGACGGTCCACCGGTTCGGTTCGGCCTTTCCATGGTTGATTTTCATACGGGCAGCCATCTTGCGACAGCTTTGCTCGCCGGAATTTTGGGGGCGGTTCGCACCGGGGAGGGATGTGACGTGGATGTTTGTCTCTTCGACACCGCGCTCCATCAGCTCTCTTATCCGGCGACCTGGTATCTCAATCAAAACCATGTCACCGGACGCCTGCCGCGGGGCGCCCACCCGTCAATTGCGCCAAGCCAGCTCGTAAAAACTCAGGATGGCTGGGGTCTACTCATGTGCCAGACTCCTAAATTCTGGACGCTTTGGTGTCAGCTCACGCAATGTGATCTCGGCGAGGATCCCCGGTTCGCGACCGTTCCCGCCCGTCGCGAAAATCTGACGGCGCTCAGCCAGGCGGTCGATGCCATCATGATGATGAAACCAACCCAGGAATGGCTCGAACTTCTTGGCGGTCACGTCCCGTTCGCGCCGGTGCTCGATATCGGCGAAGCGCTCGACAGTGACTATGTGGCCAGCGTCGAAATGACGACACAAGTCGATCATCCTTCTCGACCAGAAGGGCTTCGAACTTTGAACTCTCCCTTCCGCGTCAATGGTGTGCGGCCAACCCTTTCGCGAGCGCCAGAAATGGGCGAACAGAACGCTGATCTGCTCGCAAAAGAGGAAACCGTATGAAACTGGACGGCGTAAAGGTGCTCGATTTGTCGGCGTTTCTGCCCGGGCCTCACATGACCATGATGATGGCGGATCACGGCGCTGACGTCATCATGGTTGAGCCCGCGAACGGAACGGGTGAACCGACGCGGGTAATTGGTGAAACGACCGCGGACGGCATTTCGGTCTGGTTCCGGAATATTGCGCGCGGCAAACGCAGTTTGAAACTGAATCTGAAAGACCCAGAGGGATTGGATCTCTTCCTGCGGCTCGCCGAAACGGCGGATGTGGTCGTCGAAGCGTTCAGACCTGGTGTCGTCACGCGTCTGGGCGTAGATTATGAAGCGGTATCGGCGCGCAACCCAAGTGTGATCTATTGCTCAATTTCCGCCTTTGGGCAGGATTCATCCCTGGCGAAAAAGCCCGCGCATGATACCGCGGTTCAAGCGCTTGCCGGGCTGACCGATCTCGCCCGTGGTAGTGATGACAAGCCCACAATGCCAAATATCCCATTCGCCGATGCCAGCGCCTCTTTGATGGCGCTTTCGGCGATCTTGATGGCCTTGTATCGGCGGACGCAGACCGGCCAAGGGGATTATATTGATCTCGCCATGTATGATGCGGCGATCGCCTGGACCCCAAACGTGCTCGGCCCGACTTTTGGAGAAGATCGCCCGCCCGAACCGAAACAAATGCGCAGCTTTGGCGGCTCGGCCCTGACAAATCTCTATGAGACCGCCGATGGCGAATACCTGTCCTTTGCTGGTCCAGAGATCAAGTTTGCGACAAATTTGCTCAACGCACTCGGACGGCCAGATCTGATCGAAGTGGCGAAAGTGCCACCAGGCCCCGGACAAGCGCCCTTGCGCACCTTCTTTGCTGAGACGTTTAAGACCAAAACTCTATCTGAGTGGCAGACTTTCCTTGAGCCGATAGACTGCGCTTGGGCTTGGGTGCGCAGTCTCAAAGAGGCGTTTGATGATCCGTTCACTGCCGAGCGGGGCATGGTGTTTAAGGATGCCGACGGCAATCGCCATGTCGGCCCTCCGATCAAATTCAAAAACGAACCGCCGCAGCCCAATCCGGCAATCCCAACATTTGGAGAGCACAGCACTGCACTCGCAAGCGAGGTTGGATTGAGCGCCGAAAAGATCGCTGAACTGCAGGCCAAGGGCACGATATGACCGAGCTAAAATTTCCTGCGCATCGCGCACATCTGGGCACTTGGGAGGGCACCTATCGGCACATCGATGTGCTGGCCCAGGAAGAAGAGCTCATCCAATCGCATGTGGTTTGCGAGTTCCCGGAGGACGGCGACGTTTTCTATCGGCAAACCATCAAGCTCACACATGCGGATGGCAGTGTAACAAATGCCGGATTTGATGGCGTCGATCGCGGCGATCACCTCTGGTTTGATACACCGACCTTCATCGGAAAAAGCTGGGAAACGGCGGATGGCGTGGTTCTGCTCAATCTCGAGCGAAAAGACGAGCCTGGGGCGCATTTTGTCGAGGTCATTATCCTAGGCGGGGACGGCAAGCACCGCGCCCGCACCTGGCATTGGTTCAAGCACGGTCAGCTCTACCGTCGTACGCTTTGCGACGAGGTGCGCACCGCTTAAACCTTGGTCCGATCCAAGCGCATCTCATAGGCGAACCGGCCGGCAGGGTGCAGACTTTCTGACAAGAGAATGATCGCGCCACCTGCGTCGCGGTATCGGCGCACGGTGCGCAGGGCGGGAAAGCCTGTGGTCACGCCCAGACGCTCAGCTTGGCTCTTATCTAGTCCAACCGCTTCCATACGTTGGACGACGCGCTCCACGGCGACATCCTTATTCTCTTCGATCCACTCGGAGATGGATCCCGGTAAGCCAGAGATGGTCTCGAGGTCCGGCGCAAGGTCGGCGCGGATATAGACCGCTGTGATGGCTTGCGGTGGTTGATCTTCCACGCGCCGAAACCCGATCAATTGAACATAATCGCCGGTCAGGCCTAGTCGATCGAGCGTCTCCTCATCGGCCTTTTGCTCGACCGTGATGTCAAAGTGCGAGTTGCGGGCATATTGCAAGATCGTTTCAAAGTCGCCGATCGGTTGAGCAAAGGCCGGGGCGCCGCGATCGGCAACCACCGTTCCTGCACCGCGGCGGCGTTCGATTAGTCCATCATCGGTGAGAATTCTGAGCGCATCGCGCGCCGTATGGCGGGAGACCTTGAACCGTTCGCAAATATCCATCTCCGTCGGCAGAGCATCTCCGGGATTGTACTTGCCCGACAAGATCTCTTTGCGGAACCGTTCGGCGAGCTGACGATATCGAGGTTTGGTTTGCGGCATCTACAAGCCCTTTCGAATCTCATGCCAATCGGCGGAGAGCGTGTCGCGAAATGCGGGATCGGCTATCTCTATAAGAGCGGCGGCGCGGGCATCAATTGACTTATTCTTGAGCTCGGCCACGCCATGTTCGGTCACGACCGTGTCGACATCCGCGCGGGTGATCGAAGTGGCATCACCTGGTAGGCGCGGCACAATTCGGCTGAGCGTGCCTTGCTTGGCGGTGGAGGCAAGCGCGAGAATGGCGCGCCCGTCGTCTGACACCGCGGCACCTCGGAGAAAGTCAACCAGGCCGCCTGTGCCGGATATCTGACGCCCACGAATGAATTCGGCATTGGCTTGGCCAAATAAGTCGACTTCGATACAGGAATTGATCGCTTTGAAATTGTTGATTTCTGACAACGTCAATATTGCGTGCGTATAGGAGACCGGCGCGAACAAGATACGGTCCTCTTCGACAACCCGATCATAAAGCTGTTCGGAGCCAATCGCGACGCCTGTCGTGATCGCGCCATAATCCTCGCTCACTGCGCCACTATCGAGCAATTCGATCAGCGGTGAAGACACCATGCCAGCGTGAATGCGCAGGTTTTTGTGCGATGTCAGCGCTTTCAATACAGCCTGTTGGACATTTCCGAGCCCAAACTGAAGCGTATCGCCGGGATCGCACAGATCGGCGATATGAGTACCGATTTTTGCAAAAGTCGCGGGCAGATTTGCTTCTTCAACCTGAACTAATGGGTGATCCGCCTCGGCGAGGATCTGAAACCGCTCGAGCGGAACTTTCGGGCCGTGGACGGGCGCCCGTAATCTGGGGTTTATGAGGCCCAGAAGTGGAACATCCGATCGCTCAAGGATCAGTGTTGAAAAGTCGGCTGAAACGCCGAGGCTTACCATTCCTGACTCGTCAGGAGGGCTGATCATGACAACGCCGCCATCAAGAGGCGTTTTTGCTAGCCAGGCGACGCTTTGCGTATAGCTCAATGGCATGAATTGCGTGCGCCTGGCCTCGAATGATGGCCGCAAAGCGGGGGACACAAATATGCTCTCCGCGTGCGCGGCTGGGTGAAGGCTCGCCCAATCCGATGCGTTGACGCCTGGAATCCAAATTCCCAGAAAGGTCAATCCCGCCGCCAGGTCTGGCTCGGCCTCAAACGCCTCATACAGAGCAAGTGGCTCGCCGCTGCAGCCAGCAACATAAACGCGCGCTTGTTTGGGCAGGCTGTGTCGGTATTCAGAGAGCGCAGAGGATACAGATTTAAGCTTCATTTTTTGACGGGTGACGCAACTTTCTGGTTCACTCAACCACAAACTTTGTGTAAGCACCAGAATATGTCCGGACAAATTTCGGAAATCGCCGTTCTGATGGAGCTTTCGGAGCTCTTGAACCGCTCTGTCGACGCACGGTCTCAGGCGCGTGCAAGATGGCATCTATTGGATTGGATTGGTTGCGCTGCGGCGGGCGCCAACGAGCCAGCTGGCGTCATCATGCGCGAGACACAAGGCGAGGGCCCTGCCGCTCAAGCCTTTTATTGGGGCGGGCTTGGCAACATTCTGGAAATGGATGATGTCGACAAGCGCGCGCTGCTTCATCCTGGCCCCAGCATCATTCCCGCTGCTCTGGCGATGGCCGGCGTAACCCAACCAGATTTTGACACGATTCTGCGCGCGATCGTTAAAGGATATGAGGCCACCATTCGGCTGGGACGCTCGGTCGGGGCCTGGCACTATTCGCACTGGCACAATACCGGCACGTGCGGTCCAATCGGGGCGGCGGTCGCGTGTGCGGCCCTGCTAAACGCCGACAAGACAGAAACAGCCCATGCCATGGCGCTCGCCATCAGCCAGGCCAGTGGGGTGTGGCAGACCCGGCATGATCCTGCCAGCATGGGGAAACAGCTCCATACCGCAAACGCCGCGCGGGCGGGCTTTGAAGCGGCGCGACTCGCTTTGTCCGGGTTCACCGGGCCGTTGGACATTCTTGAGGGTGAGCAGGGTTTTTTCGCAGCGACGTGCCCCGATGGGGATCCATATGGTGTGCTGGTGGCCCCCGACTCCGATTGGTTTATCCATGATGTGAGTTTCAAGCCGTGGCCCGCCTGCCGTCATGCGCATGCGGTCATTGATGCGGCGCTGGTCTTGCGTGATCGCGTCGATTTGGCGGGCGATGAAAGCATCCACGTTGAAACCTATTCTGATGCCCTGAAGTTTTGCGATAACCGCGCGCCTCAATCCGTGATTGAAGGCAAGTTTTCACTTCAGCACGCTGTTTCAGTCGCGCTCAATCGCGGTGCGCCTTCGCTAGCAGATTTTGAACTGGATGCCTTAAGTGATCCTACGCTCGTAGCGGTCCGAGAACGAATTGAGGTTCGCAATCATGAAGCCTTTGATGCCGTTTATCCCGCACAATTTGGGGGCCGCGTCAGTCTCGGCGATCAATCGGTGAGCATCTCGGATGCTTTGGGAGATCCCGAAAATCCTATCAGTGAAACCCAGCTCATCGCGAAGGCAAAAATGCTGATGCAGGCGGGCGGCGTTTCCGAGCCGACGATGGGGCCGCTCATTTCCATCATGGGTGATGATAGCCCGTCGGCGGGTCAATTTCTCAGCTTTGTCTCGGAGGCGCTGACATGACCAATATGGTGGACGCTTTTGTTCGGCATGCGCAGTCGACACAGTTTGCGGACCTGTCTGACGCCGCGGTGCGCGCGACAAAAACTTATGTGCTCGACACGCTTGGGGTGGGTATTGCCGGCGCCGCCGTTCCCCTCACCAACAATGTGCGCGCATCTGCGGCGCATTGGGCGAGCGATGGCGCCGCGCAGGTCTGGGGCCGTGGGCAAATGGTAACTACGCCAGCCAATGCGGCCTTCATCAATGGGTTTCAGATCCATTGCCAAGAGTATGACTGCGTGCACGAACCCGCGGTCGTCCATCCGATGGCGACCATTCTCGCCGCATTGATGGCGGAGTGTGATGCGCGCCCCTCGATCTACGGAACGGAATTGATGGTCGCGCTCGCGCTCGCCGTGGATCTCGCGGCGGGGATCGGAGTCAGCGTCACCAGTCCGATCAAATTTTTCCGGCCCGCCAATGCCGGTATCTTTGGCGCGACGCTCGGCATTAGTCGCTTGCGGCGGTTCTCATCAGAGCAAACCAAAGACGCGCTCGGTTATGCCCTGGCATTCAATTCCGGAACCATGCAAGCGCATGTCGAGGGTAAGCCGGCCTTGCCGATCCAGATCGGGAATGCAGCGCGCGGCGCCATCATGGCGTGTGACATGGCCGAAGCCGGCATGCCGGGGCCTCACGATAGTTTGGAAGGTCCATTTGGCTATTTCGCGTTGTTCGAAGATGAAGCAGACCCCAGTGATGTGATCTCCAAATTGGGCAAAGTCTGGCGCATTGCCGAGGTCAGCCACAAGCCGTTCCCGACCGGCCGCGCCGCGCAAGGTGGCATCGTCCTCATGCAGAAGCTTCGCGCAGCGGGTGTCACCGAAGTGAATGTGAAGCAAGTCACGCTCACGGCGCCGCCGCTTATTCATCGGCTCGTCGGGCGTCCAATCCAAAGCGACATGTCGGTCAATTATGCACGTCTTTGTTTCCAATATTCAGGCGCCGTTGCGCTGAAGTCGGGCGGTGTGGGTTTAGACGATTTTTCTGAAACTGCGCTGCGCGATCCCGAAACTCTGGCGCTGGGAGCCAGGATCCAAGTGATTGATGATGGGTCAGAAGATCCAGCTGCGTTCACCCCGCAAATAGCCCGCGCGCAGCTACAAGATGGTCGAACCATAGAGGCGCAGATTGATGCGCTTTATGGCTCCCCCGCAGACCCGATGAGCGAAGAGGCTCATCTCAACAAATTTCGCGATTGCGTGACGTTCGGCTTTGGTGAGCCGCGTCCAATGATCGTCGATCGATTAATACACTTAACCGAAACACTGGAGACGGTGGCGGATGTATCCGTCCTCAGTCGCCTCGCAGCTGGAGTGGAGGCCGACTAATGGCTGGACAACACAACACCTACTTTAACAGCGTCGATTGGAATGCCCTACAAGCGGACCACCCAATTGGCGGCGCCTTTGTCGACTTCGCCAAGCAGAGCCAGGACGAAATCCGCGCGCATCAGGAGAAGCTTTTTGCGCGATGTGTGGCGAGGGCCTGGCAAACCCCTTTCTATCAAAAACTGTGGGGCGACGCGGGCGTTGAGCCAGGCGACATCAAAGGACTCGAGACGCTTTCACAGCTGCCCATGTTCGATAAGTCCGACATTATGGAGAGCATTGCTCGGACGCCGCCATTGGGAGATTTTGCCGGCTTCGAGTCTTATCCGGAAGGGCGTCCACCCGTCATTATGCACACCACGTCGGGCACCACCGGCACACCTCAGGTTCTGCTCTTCGGCGCCAAGAGCCGCGAGGCGCAAAACCTTCTTCTGGGGCGGCTATACCGTTTTCAAGGCCTTCGCCCGGAGGATGTTGTCCACTCGGTCTATGGGCATGGCATGATCAATGGCGGACACTATGTCCGCGAAGCGGTCATTCACTGGACCAGCGCAATTTTCATGTCGGCAGGCACCGGGGTCGAAACGCGTTCGGTTCGCCAAGTCGAACTGATGCGGGACTTCGGCGCGACCGTAATTGTCGGCTTCGCTGACTATATCAAGAAGCTTGCCCGCGTCGCTGCTGAACAAGGCATCGATCCGGTGACAGATCTGCAAATCCGCATGGTCTCTGGTCATTTGGGACGCGAAGACAAGCAAAGCCTGTCTGAGAGTTGGGGCGGGGTCGAATGCTATGACTGGTACGGTGTCGGGGACACGGGCTGTATCGCAGGCGAAGGCCCTGACCGCGATGGCCTTTACGTGATGGAAGACGCACAATATCTGGAGGTTTGTGACATCGATAGCGGCGCTGTGCTCAGCGATGGCGAACAGGGCGATATGGTTTGCACCTGCCTCTACAAGGACGATGTTTATCCCATCATCCGTTTCAACACACATGATGTTACTAAGGTGAAAACCGGGCGCTCTTCGCTCGGCTTGAACTTCAAACGAATTGAAGGCTTTCTGGGCCGATCCGACAATATGGTGAAGATTCGCGGCATCAATATTTTCCCGCAAGCGATGGGACCGCTTTTGGAGGAAGTCGGGAGCTTCGCAGGTGAGTTTATCTGTAAAGCGGAACGCGATGAATCCGGGCGCGATGAGTTTATCGTATGTGCCGAAGTCAATGGCCCACTCTCTGATGCAGAAGCCGATAAGTATCGCGCGCTGTTGAAGCAAAAGATCGGGATTGATTGCGGGATCGAGCTCTCCAAGCCGGGTGGCTTGGCGGATCTCACGCAGACGGAAGTGCGCCAGAAACCAATCCGACTGATCGATGAGCGTTTCAAGTGAGCGCCGCCGACTATCGTGCCCGAATTGAGCGGCTTAATCCCGGCCTCAACGCGTTTGTTGATTTAGCGAGCAACGCGTCGGGTACGGGCCTCGCTTGGGGGGTTAAGTCGAACATTGCCGTCAAAGGACTGCCGCTGACCGCAGGATGCGAAGCCTATCGCCGGCGAGTCGCGGATCAGGATGCGCCAATCATCGATCGGATCCGACGTTCAGGCGGGGGCGTGCTTGGCACGGTGAATATGCATGAAGGCGCACTGGGGGCGACGACTGACAATGAAGCCTATGGGCGGACCTACAATCCTTGGGACAAAAGCCTTACGCCAGGTGGCTCCTCTGGTGGGTCTGGTGCGGCTGTCGCGGCGGGATTGTGCGATGTTGCGCTGGGGACGGATACGATGGGCAGCGTGCGAATTCCGGCGGCCTATTGCGGCGTGCAAGGTCACAAGCCGACCACTGGACTGGTCGCCGATGCGGGCGTCGTGCCTCTATCAACCACGCTGGATCATGTCGGACCTTTGGCGCGAACCGTCGATACGCTCTGGCGCGCCATGCATGTGCTCTCAGATTGGGGCGCGGAGGAATCTCTGACCCCGGCCAAGTTGAATGATCTTAGATTTGGCATCTGGGATGGATCCGGGGCGGTGAACCTCAGCTCAGCGGTCGCGAGAGGAATTGTCCGAGCTGTCAGCCTGGTCGAGGGGCAGGGGGTCAAGACAGAGACACTCGAACCACCCGTCTATGAATACTCCCGGTCGCGGCGGGCGGGCTTGTTGGTTTCGGAAGTGGAAGGCGCGCTGGAACATGGGGTCACGGCGGATGGGCCGCGTCCCGAGGGATTGAGTGACACGTTCTATTCGCTGCTGCATTGGGGCGTGAGTCAGCCTGAGGACAAGGTGAAAGCCGCTTATGATCATATCGCCGACGTGCATCGCGCCAGTGCGGGTGTCTGGGACAGATTTGATTACATCTTGGCGCCGACGGCGCCGCAGGAGGCGTTCGTCTTCACCGAGCCCGCGCCTGCCAATCAAGCCGATTTCACTGCTTGGGCGGATTTTGCGCGATTGCCGGCCACGGCGCTTTATACAGGATTGAGCAAAGACGGGCGACCGCTCTCCGTTCAGCTGATTGGGCCTGAAGGCCAAGATCGTGAGACATTGCGCGTTGCCGCCGCGCTTGAGGACCTGTTCGGTCGACCGCCCATGCCGCCCGGTTATGAGTGGTGACTATTTGAACGTGAAATTGGGCGCGCGCTTTTCCAGAAACGCTTTGTACCCATCGCGAAAATCTTCGTTCGAAAAGCCTTCGAGAAACAGGTCGCCGGCCTCACGCGCTGTGTCGCTCCAGCCGCTTTGTAATCCCTTGATCATCCGCTTGGTCGCGCGGGTCGACCATTGCGAGATGCTGGCAATCTGATGGGCAAAATCACGTGCCGTGCTGAGCGAACCACCCGGGTCTGCAAGGCGGTCTATCAGCCCCAATTCCTTGGCCTCCTCGGCGGGGAAAATTCGGCCTGTGAACAGAATGTCCTTAGTCGCGCTTGGGCCGATGGCTTCGAGCAGGCGACGGGTATCGCCAGCAGGATACACCAGACCGAGCTTGCCGGGTGTCACGCCAAATTTGCTGCCTTTACTGGCGACCCGTAAATCGCAGGCCATGGCCAGGCTGACGCCGCCGCCCACGCACGCGCCCTCAATCGCGGCTATGGTCGGCTTGGGGCAGGCTTCGACCGCGTCGAGAGCCGCGCCAATCGTCTGACCGGAGGCCTGGGCACTGTCTCGTGAGGCATAGATTTCCTCAAACTCGGAAATATCTGCACCGGCCGCAAACGCCCCGGAATCGCCGCCATGAATGATCAGGATTTTCACTTCGGGATTATCGGTGGCTGATTGCACCAAGGTTGGGATTTCAGCCCACATGTCGACCGACAGCGCGTTGCGCTTTTCCGGTTTGTTCAAAACGATCTCAGCGAATGGCGGGTTCACGTCCAGGCGGATGGATTTGGTCAAAGGGCGTCCTCGGCAAATGCTCCGATCGGAGCGGGCGCCCCTGTATTGGCAATTAAGGCCTTGCGACGCAAGAAGCGCTGGAAGCCTGCAGGCCCCATGCGACTGCCACCCATGCCTGACAGTTTGAAACTGTGTTTCTCAGCTTCGTGGAACAGGGCTGTGAGGGCGGCATCGTTCAGGGATACGCCGCCGGCTTCGATTTGTCGGCCGACCGCTTCGGCTTCCTCCAATGTCCCGGCAAACACAGCCGCAGACAGTCCGAACTCGGTATCATTGGCCAGCGCGATCGCCTGATCGACCGTGTCGAAAGCCATAACCGGCAGGATTGGGCCAAACGTCTCTTCGGTCATCACCATCATATCGTGCGTGACATCAGACAAAATGGTTGGTTTCAACCAGCGCCCACCGCCATGCGATTCGACTGTGCCGCCGGTCAGGACTTTCGCGCCTTTCGCGACCGCATCGTCGATATGGCGCTGCAGCGTATCGGCCTGATTGGCGAAGATGATCGGTCCGATCTCGCCGGCGCCGATATCCGGCCAATTCAGCCGGACAGCATTTGCTTTCTCAATCAGTTTGCTGATGAAGGGGTCGAAAATTGATCGGGCGACGTAGATGCGCTCAATCGACTGACAGGCTTGTCCGGTCGACAGCACTGAGCCGCGCAGCGCCGCGTCACTCGCCAAATCTATGTCTGCGCTTTCCAGGATCACCATAGGGTCTTTGCCGCCTAATTCCAAGAAGGCCGGGATCATGTTGCCCGCTGCCGCCGCCGCGACTTTGCGACCTGTGGCGACAGACCCGGTGAAGCAAACCGCATCGACGTGATCGATCAGGTCAGCGCCAGTTGCGCCAGCGCCTTGCACAAAGGTCAGCACATCGCGCAGACCCGCTTGTTCGATCGCAGCCATTAATGGCTCAACAAATCGAGGCGTCACTTCCGACGCTTTGATCATCACCGTGCAGCCCGCGAGCAGCGCTGGGATCGTATCAATCATGCTCAGGGTTAGCGGGAAATTCCACGGACTGATCACACCCACGAGTGAATAAGGAACAAATTGCGGCGCATGACGAATGGCTGGATTCATCCGTCCATCGGTCCAGCCCTCTGGCAGGAGGTGCGGCGCTTGGGCGAGCCAGCCATGGATTGCGCCGATCGCGCCATCCACCTCTCGGCCGGCGATTTTGCGCCGGCCTGTATCGACGCTTAATCGTTCTGTGATGGCGGCGTGGTGTTGGCCAATGGCGTCGGCAAGGGCGCTAAGCTTTGCCATCCGACCCTCAAGGCCAAGCGCCTGCCAATCCTGCCCAGCCGCACGCAAGCGATTGGCGGTACGTTCGACATCATCGCGGCTCGCCGCTTCAAAGCTATAATCGAGCTGACCCGTTCGCGGATCCCGCGCTTGCAGCATCGTCATTTTGGATTGAACCCCAAAGCCCCAGGATTGATGATGCCCTTATCGTCCACCGCCTTTTTGATGGCGTCTAGGAGCGCCCAGGTCGCTTCGTCTCGATGCTCGCGATATGGATAGGTGCGGCCGATTTGGAAGTGGGCGCCGGCATGTTTGGTGAAGACATCGAGGACGACTTGCCTCGCTTTCTTGACCACCTCCGTCGCTTCGGGATTGGCGTTATGACGCTTGATCTTCTTCATCCAGTCTTCGCCGACTGTGTGTTCGTGGATCGGCCAGATTTCTTCTGGCCAAATGAACACTGGTTCAATCAGGAACCCTGTCGTGCCGAGGCTGGTGATCAGATAGCCCGTCAGGATGTCATGCGCGTCGAGTTCGGCCTGCATGGCGGAAAAGCCCGCTTCGATCTCGGCCCAGGTTTCTGCCCCTTCAGAGGTCGGAACAATGCCATGGATCGGCACCCACCGTTCACCTTGAGGTCCGAGAATATTGTTCATCGGTCCAAACGGATTGGCGCGAATGATTTTTGGGATCGAGTTTTCGATTTCCTTGCCGCCCAGATCCTTAGCAATCTGCTTCAGGACCTGGATGTCTTCCTTCACGCCAGCCGCCGAACGGCCTTCGACGCAGAGGTGCAGAGAGTAGTCTACTTTATCCATGAAGCCGCGACCTGCGAGCGCGACTTTCGCGCCTTCGCGCAAGCCCTTGAGCAATGAGCCCTGGCCGCGAATGACGTTGGTCAGGGCTTTGGCATCTGAGACCAGGCTGGCACGCGCCAGTCGAACCTTGGTCAAGTTTGGGTCGAAGCCGAAGATTTCACAGGCAATGTCTTCGCGCATCATGCGCGCCATAGCTTCGGCGCAGGCGTCTCTGGACTCGAACTCAAAACTTGCCGTGTCTTCGGCTTTTGGGAGCGGGATCAGGCGGAATGTGATTTCGGCTTTATATCCAAGAGCGCCCGCGTCGCCGCAAAAGAGGCCGGTCAGATCCGGTCCGTAATGCCGCCAGAATGGCTTGCCATTCTTGGTCCCGCCAGTGCCGGTTCGCACCAATGTTCCATCGCCCAGCACAACGGCGATGGACAGCACGCTATCGCCGGTCGTGCCATGCTTGCCGGCACCAAAGAAAGCGTTGTTCTGTGACAGGCCGCCGCCAATTGTCGATCCGATCCCCGACAAGGGGCCCCAGAACGGTGTGCGGACATTATGCGGCTTCAAGGCCTCAAACAGCTGCGCCCAGGTGACACCTGCTTGCACGGTGACATACATGTCTTCGGTATTGATCTCGACGATCTCTGAGAGCCCCGACATATCGAGAATGCCGACATTGTCGCGATCCGGTGTGTAGCCTTTCGTGTAGGAATAGCCGCCGCCGCGTGGATTGAGCGAGATGCCGCGCTCATGCGCCGCGCGGACGGCGGCTTGTAACTGCTCAATTGAGGAGGGCGCAGCGACAAAGGCGGCTGTGTCCCCTTTGTGCCAGATGTCTTGGCTCATGAATTCGCGCGCAGCGTTATCATCTTTCAGACCATCCTGACCCAGTTGCTGTTTCAGAATACCGGTCAGGTCGTTTGCGGTTTTGAGATCGTCTGGCATGGGATGAGAGTCTCCTAGAAAATCGTCGGCGTCCAGAGGCCGAGAAAAGCGGCAAGAATGAGCAGCGCCCAGATGCCGGCGACAAGCGGTCGGGCGCGGTTAAGGGTTTGCGCGAGGCTCGCGGCGGAGGCATCTGCGTCTGGACCATTGAGTCCCATGAGCGCGGGCGCGAGCGGTTTCAGCACGCCGCGCATAAACAGGCCGAGACAGATACAGCCGACAAAGGCGAGCAATTTGAGCACCAGGAAGAGGGGCAGTTCTGTTCCGCCGACCAGACTGCTTATGGCCCAAGCGCCTAGACCTAGAACCAAGGCCCAGCGAATGCCGAGATCTAGCTTTCGCAAGGCCTCAGAAGCGCCATGCCGCAAATGCAAATGCCAGGCGAGGGCAAGCCATAATACTGCTGCGATTCCGCTCGCCGCAATCAGCGGCCATCCGAGCGCCACCCAGCCTTTGCTCTGTGCCAGAGCTAAACCGGTCGGCAGGGTCAGGATCAGTGCGGTACGCGGCGCCATGTCGACATCGCCGACAATCTTCGCCGCCATTAAACGGCGATCCGCACTGACATCCGGCTGGATCAGAAAACGGCTAGTATAGAATGCGCCCAGGTCTCCGCCTAACCAGTAGACAAAGACCAGCACATGCAACAAGGCAAAAAGAGCCTGATCGACCAAAGCCTCCTCCTTCGATTTAAAAGATATATCATTTAAATCGGCGGTGGCGAGAGGCAGATTGTCACTTTTCGGTGGTCCAGTCGGTTTCCGCCGCATTATTGCGGTTGAGGCGCATATGATATTCGAACCGGTCGGCGCGATAATGCGCGGTAATGTCCTGCACCGGCCGACCTTTGGCGTCTTTCATGATGCGGTGGATTCTGAGAAGCGGCGAACCCGGTGCGACCCCCAGATTGACGGCCACAGCCGGTTCAGCCGCTGTCGCGGTGATGGTCTGTTCGGCTTCAACCGGCGCATGTCCGGCCTGTTCGAGCAGCTTGATCAGCGAATCTGTCGCCAGTTGCGCCTCATCATATCCGTCGGCGACATCGTACGGGATGTAAGTCACGAGATAAGAAAACGGTTCACCATCGAGACGGCGCAGACGCACAATACGCTGTACGCTGGTGACCTTACCTTTGAGTTCCAAGGCTTCCGCAATTGCCGGGCTCGCCGTGCCAACTGTACAATCGAGGAGCTGAACTTCGGTTTCGACGCCCATTCGGGTCAGTCCGTCGATCATGGTTTCAAAGCTGCCTTTGACCGTGGGGGCAGCCACATCATAAATCACCACGGTCCCGATGCCGCGCTGTCGACGAACTAATCCGGCGACCGCAAGCTCATTCATAGCGCGCTTCACGGTGATCCGCGAAACACCAAGGGCTTGTGTCAGATCCTGTTCAGCAGGCAGACGATCATTCAAGGCAAGGGACCCGTCCATGATCTTGGCGCGCAGCAGATCGTAGATCTGTTGATACAGGGGCACATTGGCGGCTTCATCAATATCCGCGGTGGTGAATTTCAGGTTTGCGCTATCTGGCATTCAGTTGTTCCGTATTCGCTCGGGTCTAGCTTTATCGCGCCCGTTGCATTTGGCAAAGCAAGGACGATGCCGACGGCATAAACCTATATGTGACCGTTTGTCTGTTGGCGTCACGCTCGCACGAATCTATAAAGATATATCAAATGATTTTTGGAGGATTCGATGATCCGGTCTCTTGCCATGATAGCTGTTTCCGTTTTCGCGCTCGCGTCTTGCGAGACCATGTCTGCCGAAGTGTCAGACGCGCCCATGATCAATGACGAGCCCGACGTGCTGAGAGCCTGGGTCGATGCACGAGCAGGCACAGGTGATCCGGTTCATTGGGTCTCAGACGGCGGCATCTATGCCTATCCATCTGGGGAAAAGCTGTTTGGTATGATCGGTTTTGACAGTTCAACAGTGATTTGGCCGGATGATCCGAATGAAAAAGTCATTCATCTGACCCGCAAGACATTCGCTTATACCGATCCGGAAACGGGGGACGTGATCACCGGGTATAATGGCCAGAAGGTCGAGCCGATCGCCTATCCATATCAGATGATCGAGTATCGCTACGAAAATGGCCGGATTTATGGAGACGTGACGCAGGGCGTTGGTGACCGGGTGCAGAAAATTATCTCCGAAGATGGCATCGCGGCGCGTCAAATTGGCGATACGTGGGCGTTTACAGCCGCTGTTTTCCTCGACTTTCCGCTACCCAATGGCGCTCAATATGAAGCTTGGGAAAACTATGATTTCTTTATCAATCCCGAAGGCAGCGTCGAAGAACCTCATCAAATGAGTTGGCAGCGCTATGGCGCGCTTCCCGCGTGGGCGGGCGGCGAGCAGGCCATCTATCATCTGCTGTCACATCGTGTCGAAACTCAGGATGAGTTTCCGTCAGAGCTTTTGAGTTGGGCGCAAGAGAACAAGCCAGAATGGCTGACACCGCCAATGAGCCTCGACGAAATCAAGGCGATACAGGCCGGCGATTCTGCCACCGGGTTTGGCGGTTAGCCGACCGTGGGGTGATCGAGCTCGATGAGCTCATACCAGGTCGCCATATAGCCGCCGACGCCGCCTTGGACGAAAATGAAATCGTCTTTGCTGACCCACATGTCATAGGATGGATGCTGCGTGCCGCCCATGCCCGGGCCCTCATCGTCGACATAGCGGAAATGGAAACACTCAAATGTCCCCGCTTCGACGGTGACGGTCTCGTCGCCGACATATTCGAGCCCAATATTGACCTCTGATACCAGCGGCGGCGTGGCCCCTCTGTGGTCCGGAGACGGCAAGAAGACCCGCACATTTCGGCGTGTGGGGCCTTTGGCGCGATCAATCACGCGGCACATTTGCGCGTCGCCAATGATGGGATGCGTGCCGAAGCCATCAAAAGCGCCATGGCTATTGACGCGTTGCGACAGGCGCCCAATCGACGGGCCATAACTCTCGCACTCGATTGACCCTGAACGGTTGTCATCAAGATTGAACTTGAACCAACCGGATCCCATGAACTCATCGCCAACGGTCAACCGAACGTGGCAATCCATCGGATTGAAATTCTCATCCGTGGAATAGACGATGTCGCGCATCACGGTCGGGTCCGGCTCGTGGATTTCGCAATGCGCGCGGACGGTCATTTTGCCGTCGGAGTGATGGGTGATGTTGAAGATCTCATCGCCGCGCACCTGATCCAGCATTTCCGGCTTTTTGGAGGTATAGCGAATCCGTCCTCGGATGCGTCGGTGTTTCATTCGATCGGTCATGCGTCTACGCCTTTCGAAAGATCACTGGTCGGTCCGCCAGCGGCGCGGTGGGCAATCGCTTCGGCGCTTTCCCAGATCTTGCCGCCAATATATTGGCCGATCGAATTGGAGAACTCATTATAAGTGATGGTCTCGTACATGCCGCTGGTAATGTACGGATCACCCGCCATCAGGGTTTTGGCCTCATCGATATTGTCCGCGAGCACCAGAAAGACGGATCCGACCAGGGCGTCTCCACCCGGCTCGCGTATGGGACCCGCGGTGATGTAGCGGGTCCAATATTTTTCGACATGGTCGAGATGGCCCTTCAGATGCGTCGCCCGCGGTTCGGCGCTTTTGGGGCCATCGCGACAGATGACGAGATAACACGTCTTCTCAAGGCGCGCGACAAAGGGCGGTGTTTCCGGATAGTCGGTCATAGCGAAGGCTCCTATTTCAGCACGCCGCTTTCAGTCAGACGATCAATGACCGCCTGTTGCTGAGCGATGGCTTCGTTGCGTTCAATCATTTGGGCATTGGGGGTGCGATTTGCGGGGGCATGATTGGCCCTCGCATACGCGCCAGCGAAGGCTGTGTTCGGCAGTCTCGACAGCGTATTGGTCATGCCGGTTTTGCGCCGGGTTTCGCGCAGAGCGCCAATATCCAGCACGGCATTTGCATTGATCGTCTCGCCTTGATTGGCTTCGGCCAAAGAGCGGCCATACCAATCCAACACGATGGACATGCCGTCGGTCGAAGCAGCTGGCACCGGCGTGCCGACAATTTCAGCGCTATTGGCAGACACGACATAGGCGATGTTCTCGATAGCGCGGGCCTTCTTAGTGATATGCTTTGGCGTCAGAGTCGGGGCGCCGACCTCGCTGGTCGGATGGCAGAAAATCTCAGCGCCCTTGAAGGCCTGAACACGGGCGATCTCTGGATAGAGGATCTCCTCGCTGGCAATCGAGCCAAGTGCCCCAATGTCGGTTTCGGCCACTGGGAACACGGCGTCTTCGCCATAAGCATCCAAATACTTATCCCAGACATCGTAGGGGCTTGGCGTATAGAGCGAGATCATCCGTCGATAGCGCAGGACCGTGTCGCCATTCGGCGCATAGATGACGTTGGACTGAAAGTAGAGTTCCGGGAAATTGGGGTCGATCTCATAATGGTTTGAGCACAGATAGATGCCGAAGGTTTGCGCCAATCCGGCAAGCTTGTCTGGGAAGGCGCCGTCCATAGGAATGGCCGCTTTGTCCTGCCACTCCTCGCGAGTTTCACCGAGTGGAAAGCCCGTCATCCAATATTCCGGCAGCACGACCAGCTTCACATCATATCCATTGAAGCCTTTCAAAAATCCCTTGGCTGAGCCGATCTGACCGCGCACGCGATTGATCGCGCGATCCATGCGCGCGTGAGCGTCTTCGATGGACGCATCCTGATTGACGGCGTCACAAACGGTTTGAAGGGCGAGGGCGGTATAGCGCATGGGCGATGATCCTTGAGCGAGGGCTGGGGCAGCCAAGGCTGCGGCGCCCGTGCTGAGCAAAAATGTTCGTCGATTCATGACAGGGCCTCCTGAAAGGCGGAACAACTCTCGGCCGCCGTGCATATGGCAAGCCCGTTCAGGCCGACCAGGGCATCCAGAACTGTGCGCACGGCTTTGATCCGAAACGGTTGACCCAGCACATAAGGGGTCATTGTGAAGGCAAAGGCGCTGGCGCCTTCTGTGTCAAACATCGCCAGATCATAAGACGCCGTTTCGATGATTTGCGCGGCCCAGTCTTCTTCCGATTGCGAGCGATCGAGCAAGAGTTTGAAGTCGCCTAATTCGCCATAATGCGGCAGGGTCCAGATTGGCTTGGTCGCGGTCTTGAAGGGCAGGGGGCGCTGATCCGCTTCCCAATCGAGACAAACGTTGAAGCCGGCCTCCGCAATCAGGTCCAATGTCCGATAGCTCTCGTTTCGAGCGGGGCTCATCCAAGTCGTTGCCTGCGGAAAATGATGGCGCGTCGCCGCGATCAGGTCGCGTTCCTCGTCCTCGCTGAGACCATCATGATGAATGTGCGCGGTTGAGACGCCATGTGCCGCGATCTCATGCCCGGCGTTTTCAATCGCTTCGATAAGCGGCGGATAACGCTCGGCGATCTCTGCATTCACGGCAAACGTTGCTTTCAGATCGCGCTTCTCGAACTCGCGCAGCAATCGATAGATCCCGACGCGATTACCGTAATCTCGCACCGTGAAGTGCCGCAAATCTGGGTAGGGCGTTTTCATCGCGCCCGGATGCTTGAATGGCGCGACCGGCGGATTAAGCGGGAAGAACTCAACCGGCACAATGATGGTGGCAATCGATTTGACGCCATCGGCGAGGGTCACCTTGTCTCTACGATCAGCCGGATCCCAGGTGTAATGGGGATTATCGAAGCCATGGCGCCGATGGGGATAGATCAGATACTCGTCAGGCAAAGGCATCAGAGATAGGCCTCCGGAATGAACGGGATGTCGGTATCTTCGGGTGTTACGCCCGCAGCCGTCAGCATGGCATGCACCTGACCGCGATGATGTGTCTGGTGATTGAAGACCTGCATCAAGCAAACCGCGCGGTTGCGCGTCTGCGCTGCGCCGGTGGAATCGACATAATCTAGGTCGCCGTCAATTTGATCTTGGGTCATCTGATCCGCCCAGGCGATGAACCGTAAGTCGGCGGCAATGCGATGTTCGCGCAATTGGGTCCAGTCATCATATAGCGCGGTCGAGCCTGGAATTCCGGTGCCGGGCGCGTCCCAATCACTGAGCCGGCTCATCCAGATCTGATCGGCCCACAAGATGTGAGACAGCGTTGCGTGGATCGAGCCAAAGAAGCTGCCGCGATCTTGCCGGCGTTCGGCCTCGTTGAGCGTGTTTGCGGCGCCGTAAATGCTGTCATTCTGCCAGCGATTGTGGCGTGCCATGCGTTGGAGGTAGCCCGGCTGGATCATGCCGCAAACCCCGTTCCACCGGCCGCGACACCGCGCGTAGAGATATCGTTCAGAGTCTGGTCGAAATAGGTGTTGCGGTAATACTCCGCGATTTCCGCGCCGGTCGTAAACCAGACATCATCGCGGTGGGAACAAATGTGTTTCAAGGCCTCTTCAAACACACGTAGGCGATGCGGTTGGCTGACAAGATAGGCGTGCAATGGGATGCACATGACGGTGCCGGATTGCGCGCCTTCTTCCAGCAATTGATCGAAATGGCGAATGAGCAAATCGGTGTAGCGCTGCGGGCTCCATCCCTGGACGGAATAGGTGATGACATCGTTTACTTCGAGCGAATACGGCATCGAAACCAGTTTGCCGGTCTTGGTCTTGATCGGTTGAGGCTGGTCATCCTGGAAGAGGTCGCACGTGTACCAAAAATCATATTCCGCAATCAGGTCGAGCGTCTTTTCAGTGTGCGTGAGGGCGGGCGCGAGGTAGCCCCGAATGCGCTTGCCCGTGGCTTGCTCTACGGTGCGGATAGAGTCTTCCAAGACCGCGCGTTCCTGCGCCTCATCCATGCCGTAGGAGTAGCGCGTATTGTAGATCCCGTGCGAGAAAAATTCCCAATTTCGGGCATTGACCGCTTCAATGATTTCCGGGTGGTGATCGACCAGTCCGATGGAAAGTGAAATCGATCCGCGCAGATCATATTTGTCAAACAGGTCCATCATCCGCCAATGGCCGACCGTGTTGCCCCAGGTGCGCTGCGAATAGGCGACGATATCGGGATTGCCACGCGGCCAACCCGGGCGCTTGTCATTATGTGGCGGTTGAAACTCGTAATATTCGATATTGGGTGCGATCCAAAAGGCGAGTTTTTTGCCGCCGGGCCATTCAATTTTCGGCCGCCCCTCATAAGGCCAATAATCGTAGAGGTTTGGATCTGCGTGCATCAGCCTTCATACCCCGCGATCGCTTCATGCACCTCACTTACCGGCACAACATCAGCATACTTGATCAGCAAGTCGGTCAGATTGGCAAAATGATAGCTTTCATGCTTATCGGCCACGCATTCGATTGGAATAATGGTCCGATACCCGTGACTGAGACTGTCAACGGCGGTGGCGCGAATGCAGCCGGATGTCGAGCCGCCAGTTATCACCAAGGTGTCGACCTTGTGCCAAGTTAAAAAGCTCTGCAGCGGTGTTTCGAAGAAGGCGGAAGGCATCCGCTTGGTGTAGACAGCATCGACGCGCTCATCGATCGTGACGCGATCATCGAAAGCGTGCCGCTCGGAGCCATATTTGATGTTTTGAAGACTGTCGGGTGTGTCGGTGCGGGTGCCCCAGACGCCGGCATCGGCGGCGTTATCCATATAGGCGACATGCGTCCAGACAACCGGCAGGCCTTTCGTCCTTGCCGCGTTTGAGATGGCGTTCACATGCTCCATCTGACGCGGATCGGTTATGTAACTCGTCTTGGGAAATAGATCCGGGCGGGTATACGCCTTTTGCGGGTCAACATTGATAATGGCGAGCTTGTCTCCGAAGCCAAATCTTGCGCGCGCCGGATTCGACCGCACCTCTTCAAAGATTTCGCGAGCCGTCTTGTCGGAAGTGATCATGGTGGGTTTGGAGAGATCGATTGCCATTTCTTTTCCGCTTGTCATTCTGCTGTCTTCAAATGATATATCTTTTATTCAAAGTCCAGTCACAGGGAGGTTTTCATGAAAGGATTTATCGCAGGCGCCGTGCTCGGTCTATCAGGTGGGATTGGAATTGCCGCTTGTGTGGGCCTCCAACCGCAAACAGCGATCAGCCAGGAAGCGGCTCCAGAAGCCCCGGCTTACATGATCGTTTTGGGCGAGGTGTTTGATCGGCCGGCCTTTATGGAAGGCTATGCCGGTAAATTAGCGCCGCTCTATGAGACCTATGGCGGGCATTACATTGCCATAGGTGGCGGCCCAGGGATCGAAGTGCTCGAAGGGGATTACAGCCCGCCCAGCTATGTCGTCAGCAAATGGCCCAACGCTCAAGCCGCGCGCGATTTCTGGAACAGCCCAGAATATGACGTTCTAAGACGGGCGCGGATCGACAATAATTGGGGAACGTTTGACGTCTTGTTGGTCACTGGACTACCCGTCCCGGAAACCTCCGAGTGATATAATTGTCACAGTCTCTTCGGATTTGACCGGACAAATCTGGCGTGTTGTTTTAAATGGTATATCATTTGAGGTGGCAATAAACGCCCAGCCCGAAATTTGAGGAGATCTCGGCAATGAAGAAGGCACTAATCTGCGCCGCTGGCGCAACCGCTCTATCCACCGCATTTGCAGCCCCGGTGATGGCGCAAGACGCAGACGACAGCGCGCGTCGCTTAGGCACAGTCAACGTGACCGCGCAACGCGTCGAAGAAAACCTACAGGATACACCCGTCGCGGTGACCGCACTGTCGACGGAACAGATTGAGGATAAGCAGGTCCTCAATATTCGAGACCTCACGGCGCAGGTGCCAAACATCAATATCGCGACCAATACAGGCACCGCGAGTGCAGCGCGGATCTTCCTGCGCGGCGTTGGTGAAGACGAAAGCCGCGGCGCGGTCGATCAAGCGGTCGGCATTTATGTCGATGGCGTTTATATCGGACGGTCCGTCGGGTCGCTCTTCGACGTCGTTGATTTGGAATCGATCGAGGTATTGCGGGGTCCGCAAGGAACACTGTATGGCCGCAACACGGTAGGCGGCGCGATCAAGCTGAATTCCGTCACGCCGCAATTTGAAAATAGCGGCAAGATCAGCGCGACGCTCGGAAACTTCAATCGCCAGGAATTGAAAGCGACCGGCAATTTCCAGCTGGGCGAGCGCTCTGCCTTCCGGATTACTGGCTTCTCGCGTGAACGGGACGGGTTCCATGATGTCATCCCGAACGGTCCGATCGCAGACCTTGGACGCGAAGATGTCGGACGTCTGGATACGTTCGCTGTGCGCGGCTCGCTCTATCATGAGCTCAACGACAATTGGAACGTTCTGATTGCGGTGGATCATACCAATGATCGCTCCGACCCACTTCCGGATTCAGCGGCCCCGGGGAATGACGCAGACAATGATATCTTCACCATCGAACCTCTCCCCGGTTCGACTTGTACGGCGACCCGGCCGCCGGTCACTGGGTTCGCGATTGGGTGCTTCACGCAGTACAATCAGGAGCTTGAATCGACCGGAATTATGGTCCGCATTGATGGCCGGTTCGGAACCATCGAATTCACATCGATTACCGCCTATCGCGAACTGGAAGATGAATTGCTGACCCGGATCGGCGCTGAATATTTGCAGGCCACTGATCAGGATCAGTTCAGCCAGGAATTCACAATTGGCCAAACCGGTCAGAGCGCATTTGACTGGCTCGCAGGGATCTACATTTTCGAAGAAGACCTTCAGCTGGATGCCACCTTCTTCTTCCCATCTTCGATCGAGACGTCGACCTCTTCGATTGCAGCCTTCGGTCAGGGCACATTCAACGTGAATGACCAGCTCGCCATCACGGCGGGTCTGCGGGCCACCAATGATGAGAAGGACTTTGATGGCGCTGGGCCATTCGGCTTCTCGCGCGTGGACAGTGCAGAGTTTGACAATATCAGCTACACGATTGGCGCTGATTATCGCTTCAATGAATCGGTGCTCGGCTATGCCAAATTCTCAACCGGCTTCAAGTCGGGCGGTTGGTCACCAGACGCCTTCTCACCAACGGCCATATTCTTGCCCGTGGATGAAGAAGAGCTGGAATCGTTCGAAGCTGGCCTGAAAATGGATTGGAACAACACTGTCCGTCTCAATGTCGCAGCGTTCTTCAACCAGTATGAAGGCTTGCAGATTGGGGCGACTGTTCCAGGACTTGGCTTCACCCGCTTCAATGTTGACGAAACCGAAATCTCGGGACTCGAAGTGGAAGGGGTTTGGCAGGTCAATGACAATTTCCAAATCAACGGCAATCTCGGACTGCTCGACGCTGAGTATACCTCGGTCACCGGCGATCAAGCGCGAGGTCTCTCCAACAATGGAGCAGGTTGTTCAGCCGGGGTCGATCCGACCAACGATGCACAAATTATCGACTGTGCGCTCGGTCTCGATCTGAAAAACGCCCCCGAATACAAAGCGACGATAGGCGCCCTGTATACGCAACCTGTCTACAATGGCGAGATGATCATTTCGGCCGATGCGAGCTTCGAAGATGATAGTTGGAGTCTGGTCGCGAACTCGCCGGCGCACGCTTTGATCGAAATCGATACGCTGATCAATGCACGCGTTAAATATGCTGACGATAACGGCTGGTCCGTGGCGGTTTTCGGCCGGAACCTTACCGATGAAGAATACTACCGCGCATCGTCGGCCGGATCCTTCACAACTTATGCCTCACCGCCTCTGGAATATGGCATTGAAGTGGGTGTTGAGTTCTAAGCATGCGCACCCTTGCGAAAACCTTGGCAGCCCCAGTGATTTCACTGGGGCTGCTTGCTTCTTGCCAGACAGAAAAGGCGCCGTCGGTACCAGCGGTCACGCCGCCGCCAGACCCACTGCCTAGCCCGGTGACATCGGCGCCCTGGATCATGGCCACGGCGAGCGTGTCTGATCTCGACCGTACAGCGGCCTTCTTCCGGGACATTGGGGGATTTGAAACGCTGTATCGCGGACCCCTGGACCCCGCCGAACTGGCCGCGCTCAACCTGCCGGACGGCGCATCCGGTGAGGTGATGACACTGCGCGCGCCTGGCAGTGATGCCGGTTACGTGCGGTTGATCCGGTTTGATGATGCCGGACGCAAGGTGCCCACGCGGCCGGGCGCCCGGGCCTGGGATACCGGATGCTTCTGGTCCTTCATGGTGCGCGCGAATGATCTGGAAGCGATTTATGATGATGCCATCGCATTGGGCTGGGGCACGGAAACGCCGATCGCACCGCTCAGCTTCAATGGTTCAGAGCTCAATATCGTTGTCTTCAAAGGGCCCGATGGGTTGCAAGTGCAGGCCTATGAGCGGCTCAATCGTCCGCCACCAGAGGGCTTCACGCCATTTGAACGCCTCAGCCGCCCTTTCAATATCATGCAGATGACCCGTGATCGCGAAGCGGTGCGGGTGTTGATGGAAGATGTACTCGGCTTCCAGCGCTTCTGGTATGGGGCGCCATATGTGGACGAGGAGCCAGTGCTGATGCCGCTCGGAATCCCGCAAAACCTGACCACGAGTGTCCCATACAAAGCTGGAATATTCTCCCCCCAGACCCAAACGCTATATGGCCGCATGGAATATATCGAAATCGATGGGCTGGACGGGTTTGACTATGCGGATCGCTGCGCCGCGCCCAATCTTGGATGGTTGTCTGTGACATATCCGGTCGAGTCTGTGGCAACCGCCCGCCAGATGATCACAGAGCGCGGCTGGGCCATTGAGATCGAGCCGTACAAGACCTCGCGGCCATCCTATGGCGACATCCAGGTCTTCGCGATCAAGGCGCCAGATGGCGCGACGATCGAATTCGCGGAGCGCGCCACGCCTTAACCGGAGAATTTGCCGGATCTTGGGAAGCCACGCATCGCAGATTTGCCGGCCTGAGCCCGCTTACCGATCCATTCGCGCCATTCTGGGAATCCACGCATGCGGCCGGCGCTATCGGTGACAATCAAGCCATCCTCGGCATGGAAAACGATGACATCGCCCAGTCTGTCATTGCCGCGATAGTTCTGCAGCTTGTTGCCTTTGCCGCGCGCCATTTCGGGCAATTCGTCGAGCGGGAAAATGAGCAATTTCTTGTTGGTTCCGATCACGCCCACATGATCGCCTTTGGCGAGGTCAGTGACGAGAAGTTTCGATCCATCCGGAACGCTGACCACGGACTTACCGGCTTTGCGGTTTGATTCCAGTTCGCTCTCTTGGACAATGAAGCCATATCCAGCGTCTGAGGCCATAATCCGTTTGCGGGACCCATCCAGTTTGAACATGCCGACAATGTCGACGCTGTCTTCCAAATCGATGGAAATGCGGATCGGTTCACCATGTCCTCGCCCGCCAGGCAGCCTATCGCAAGGCAGGGTAAAGGCGCGCCCATCTGACGACATCAGGATCAGTTTGTCGGTGGTGTGAACCTCTTCGGAGAACAGCAACGTGTCGCCGTCCTTGAATTTAGCGGCGCCGAGATCAAGGCTGTGGCCTTTCATGCCGCGGATCCATCCTTTGGTGGACAGAACGACCGTGAGCGGTTCTTTTGGCATGGAGGCTTCGAGCGCTGCGCCCACATCGATAATTGGCGCTTCTTCGAAGTTTGCGCGGCGGCGCCCGAGTTCTGTCTCCGGGTCAAACACTTTGCGCGCTTCTTTCAGCTCTTTCTTGACCTTGGTCCACTGACGCGCTTCCGAGCCGAGCATGGCGACGATCTCGCTACGTTCCTCATTGAGGGTCTCATGCTCCTTGCGGATTTCCATTTCTTCGAGCTTGCGAAGGGCACGCAAGCGGAGGTTCAGGATGGCTTCTGCCTGGATTTCGGTGATGCCGAACCGGTCGATCATTTCCTGTTTCGGGTCATCTTCCTCGCGAATGATGCGGATCACTTCATCAATATTGAGATAAGCGATCAGATAGCCATCGAGCAGGTGCAGGCGCTTTTCGATCTTGTCGAGACGAAATTGCGCCCGTCGTACAACCACTTCGCGGCGATGATCCAGATAAGCGCGCAAAACTTGTCTGAGGCCCATGACCTGCGGCGCGCCCTTATGTAGCACGTTCATATTGAGGCTGAAGCGCGTCTCCAGATCGCAGATCCGGAACAGGCTTTCCATCAACACATCAGGCTCGACCGTCTTGGCACGTGGTTCGAGGATCAAGCGAATATCCTCGGCGCTCTCATCGCGGACATCGGCTAGGAGCGGCGCTTTCTTGGTCTCAATCAAATCTGCCAGGCGTTCAATCAGCTTGGATTTTTGGACCTGATAGGGGATCTCCGAGACCACGACTTGCCAGGTGCCACGGCCGAGATCTTCAACCTCCCATTTCGCCCGCATGCGGAAACTGCCGCGACCGGTTTCATAGGCTTCGAGAATGTTCTCTTGCGGCTCGACGATGACCCCGCCAGTCGGAAAGTCGGGCCCGGGCATAACGGCAAGCAATTCTTCGGTGGACGTCGTTTTGCGATCAATCAGGAGCAGGGCCGCATCGATGACCTCAGCGACATTGTGTGGTGGAATACTGGTCGCCATGCCCACGGCGATTCCGGTTGCCCCATTTGCCAGCAGATTGGGGAAGCCGGCGGGCAGGACGACGGGCTCTTCATCATTCTCATCATAGGTCGGTTTGAAGTCGACCGCGTCTTCGGTCAGCCCATCGAGCAGCAATTGCGCCGCTTCTGTCATCCGGCTTTCCGTATACCGCATCGCGGCAGCGCTATCGCCGTCAATATTGCCAAAATTGCCTTGGCCATCGACCAGCGGATACCGAACCGAGAAATCCTGCGCGAGGCGGACCATCGTGTCATAAATCGAGGCGTCGCCATGCGGGTGATAATTACCCATGACCTCGCCAACGACTTTTGCGCATTTGCGATAACCGCCATCCGGATTGAGCTTCAGCTCGCGCATGCCGTAAAGGATCCGCCGCTGAACCGGCTTTAAGCCATCGCGCACATCGGGCAGGGCGCGCGACGTGATGGTCGACAGCGCATAGGCCAAATAGCGCTTGGTGAGCGCTTCACTGAGTGGTTCATTGATAATGCGATCGTCTTCTGGTTCCAGAATGTCGGACATGCGCACCCCTAAATCTCCGGCGGGCGTAGAATCGCCACACTCATGTACAGGTTAACAGAAAACGCCGATTGGTTAACGAAGGAATACCATGCGTCACTGGCGATTGATTTTGTTGCTGATCGGTCTGGTGGGATTGGCCTATCTAGTTCATCGATTTTTGCCAACTCAGCACAATCCATTGCGTCCGCCGGATCTCACCGAACCGATCGGGCTTGCGACCTATGGAAAGCTTACAGCATTGAAATATAACGAGGAAATGTGTCGTCAGACGCTTCTTGATGCCGGCGTAGAATTTGAGGTCGTGGGGGCCGATGGTGCAGACACGCGGTGTCCTTTAGATGAAACATTGCACCTGAAACGCTCGCTGACACCGTATAATGCGGCGCCCTTGAGGATGACCTGTCATCAGATGGCAGCCCTGCATATTTGGGAACGTCACGTCCTGCGCCCACAGGCTGAGAAGATTTTTGATTCGCCCTTGCGCCAGATCGAGACGTTTGGCTCGTTCAGTTGCCGCAATATCGCAGGCACGCGCACCCGCAGTCAGCATTCCTTCGCGAATGCGATCGATATTTCCGGGTTCGTACTTGAGGATGGCACTCAAATTCGCGTCCGCGAACACTGGCGCGAGCGCAGTAAGAAGGGAAAATATCTAAACCGCGTGCACAAGAAAGCCTGTGATTTATTTTCCGTGACGCTCGGGCCGGATTTTGATGCCGCGCATGCCGATCATTTTCATCTCGATATGGGTAGCACAGAAACCTGCCGCTGAACGCTGATGACGGCCAAGTGCAGTCTAAAAGCGTCGAATATCGCGGTGATAGCGCGCCGCCGTGGCGCATTCGCTGATTGAGATCACCAAGAGCGAGATACCTGGACCAATCGGCGCCGGCAATTGGCGCGCTTCATTCGGGCCGAACTTCCACTCAAAGGATTCCGTCACATTCGCATTCAGGGTCCAGAGTTGGGCCGGATCGGCGAACAGCTTCACCTGAACAACGATTTGTTTGATGCCGCAGGCATGGTCAGTATCGACTTTAATCAACAGTTCGGTGCCTCCGCCGCCGATCTGAAAATCCACATCCAGGTTCGGGTTGGCCTGACCTGCTCGGGTCCGGCAACACTCATTCGGATCGGGCATCCAAGCGATGTTTTCATCGGCATGCATCCTCTATCGGTGCGATAGAGACAGCGAGCGAACAATAGGCTGGATGAAAATCGAGACGCGCCGACAAGATTTGCGTTTAGAACCTTGTCGGCACGTCTCTAGGAATTAATCGTCCTTGCAGGAAAACCCATCTTCGGTGACTTCCTCGACCGTTCCTGGACCGCCGCAAACGCGGAGCGCAGTATCGGTGTTACGGGCAATTTCTTCTGAATCAGACCAGTCACCTTCATCCACATGGATGCAGCCAACCAGTCCAAGGAGGGCAACGCTCATGGCGCCAAACAAGACAGTCTTTTTCATTATCAGCCTCTAAAAAATACTCTCTGCCCCTGAACACATTCTCCCTGTGCGAGGTCGCACCTGAACGCAAGTTGAATAAAACAGCGTTCAGCCAATTAGTTTGGGAACAAGACGCCCGCGTTCGGGCGGTAAAGGCTTGTGGACGCTGGAAAACAGCCTTTCTTCAAGGAAGTAGCCCGTCAGGTGCAGGGCATCTTCGATATCTTCCGCCATCGCGAGGGCCGATGAATCGATCAAGAATGCGGGCAGGGGGAAGAGGCGTTCCACATAGCCATCTGCTTCTGATCCGCGCACCGCTCTTCCCGTCTTCGGCGAGACGTGGGTCAGGCCATCATTCGCGCCGGACAGCGCGCATTTATCCAGATCAAGCCCGAAACCGAGCGATGAGAGCAGACCGAGCTCCCATTTGGCATACAGTGCCGGCCAGACGGGCCAATTCTCCAATGCATCGAGCAGCAGCGTGGTGGGCTGATAGAGACTCGACGCCGCCGCGTCTCCTTCATCCACGGCGCCGCGCAAAAGGGTCGTCACGGTTGTGATGGCCGCCAAGGCCTCTGGGCGATCGAGATAGCGCCCGGGACGGCTGGTGATCACTTCCGCGACATTGAAGCGTCCCAACTGCTCTTCGAGACGCCCCGTCCAGGTCATTTGAAGGGAATTTCCAGCTTCATACTGGCCGCGTTTTTTGCGGCTTGCACCGCCATAAACGAGTCCAGATCGCCGACCTTTGGTTTTGGTGAGCACATCCAGAATCAGCCCGCTTTCGCCGAACCGGCGTCCGCCGAGTATCAGGGCTTCATCATGCCATTCCATTCATTTGATCCTGGCGTTCAGCTCAAACACAGGCTTAAGGGATTTCCCGGCATTTGGCTAAGCATCAAACTCCAAGCCGACCGACGCATAGGCTTCGCGGCGTTCCATCCATTTCGGATCGACTTTCACGAAAAGGATGAGATGAACGGTCTGACCGAGCATTTCTGTCAGCTCTTCGCGCGCCGCTTTACCGATTGCCTTGATCGCGCTGCCGCCTTTGCCCAGCACCATGCCTTTATGCTGTTCGCGGGCAATGATGACGGCCTGGCGGATGCGGACGGAGCCATTGTCGAACGGTTCCCAGCTCTCGGTCTCGACCATCAATTGATAAGGCAGCTCCTGGTGGAGCCTCAGCATCAGTTTTTCGCGTGTAACTTCTGCGGCGAGCAAACGCATTGGCAGGTCGGCGGTTTGATCGGGTGGATACAAAGCTGGGCCGGTCGGCATACGCTCGGCAAGCTTTTCAAGAAGCGGATCCACGCCATCACCGTTCAGCGCAGAAATCATGAAGATCTCCTCGTACACGCCAGAGCCGCTCAGCTCAGACATGATGGGGAGGACTTTCTCATGCGGAAAAAGGTCGATCTTGTTCAGCGCCAAGAAGACTTTCTGATCATTCTCCTTCAGTGTTTCCATCACCCGGCGATCGTCCTCAACGGAGAGCTTTTGCGCGCCATTGGCTTCGCCCGCCTGTTCGGCGACCCAGGCCGAGGCGTCGATTAAGTGGATGACCGCATCGGCTTCTTCAGCCCCTGACCAAGCCGCTTTCACCATGGCGCGGTCGAGGCGCTTCTTGGCCCGGAAGATACCCGGCGTATCGACAAGCACGATTTGCGAGCTGCCACGGTGGGCGACACCGCGAATGGGAAAGCGCGTGGTTTGGACTTTATGGGTGACGATCGCGACTTTTGTGCCGACCAGATGATTGGTCAGCGTCGACTTGCCCGCATTCGGGGCGCCGATAATTGCGGCAAACCCGGCATGGGTGATTTCAGAGGCGTCCGGCAAAGCGGGTTCGGTTGAGGTCATTCTTGTTCCAGAAGGTCTAGAAGCGCGCGCGCAGCGGCACGCTCAGCTTCCGCCTTATTACCACCTTTTGCGGTGGCTTCGCCATGGCCTTCAACAGATGCTTTGACAGTAAAGACCGGCGCATGATCAGGTCCGCTCGTTTCAAGCGTCTCATAAGCGGCATAGGCGGTCCGATTGGCGCCGCACCAGTCGCTCAATTGGGTTTTGGGATTGGCTTCGGTATCCTCAGGATCCTTCGCCATTGAATCAAAGATCCAGCACCGCTTGATGAATTTTTCCGCCGCATCCAACCCGCCATCCATATAGATCGCGGCAACGAGCGCTTCGACCGCATCCGCCACCGCTTTGTCATAATTCGCGTTCTTGTTGCTGCGCATAGACGCGTCCATGAACAAATAGTCGCGCAAATTGAGTTCGGCGCCGACTTCGGCGCAGGTTTGACCGCTAACCAGATTGTGGAACAGCTTGGTCATGAAGCCTTCGCGTTCTTTGGGATATTTATTGATCAGGATCTCCGCGACGACCAGCCCAAGGACGCGATCGCCCAAGAACTCCATCCGTTGATTGGAAAACCCGGCGCCGCCGCGATACTCATCGATCAGGCTTGGATGGATCAGCGCGTGGATCAGGATATCTTCATCGTGGAACTTGTATCCAATCGTCAGCTCTAATTGGCGGCGTTGTTCGTTTGATAAGCGGGGATGACGCGGGATTTTTGCGCCGGAGCGAAGCCGCGTTCGTTTCGGACGAGACGGACGTTTCATTTCGGCAGGGCCTCGATAATCACCTGTGCCTCCGCCCATGGGTGATCGTCCGTCATCGTCAAGTGAACATGCGCGACATGTCCGTCCGGGGTAAGCTCTTCCAGCCGCTTAAGCGCCCCTTCGGTCAGGCGTAGAGTTGGCTTCCCGGATGGCAAATTGACCACTTCCATCATTTTCCAATGAACACCTCGGCGAGGGACCCCAGTGCCCAGCGCTTTGGCGCAGGCTTCTTTGGCAGCAAACCTTTTGGCATAGGTCTCGGCCGTGAGTCGGCGTTTGCGCGCTTTGGTGATTTCGCCCTCGGTGAAACAGCGCTTCTCAAACCGCTCTCCAAATCGCTCGAGCGAGTTCTTGATCCGCTCGATATTACACAAATCATTTCCGATCCCGATAATCATGCCCGCGCCTCATCCATCAACTGTCGCATTTGTTGGATCGCAGGGGCGAGGCCTGCAAAAATGGCTTCGCCGATCAGGAAATGCCCAATATTGAGCTCTGTGAGTTCCGGGATCGCGGCGACCGGTTTCACGGTGTCAAAGGTCAGGCCATGGCCCGCCTGTGGCTCAATGCCGATCTCGACCGCGCGTTTGGCGCAGTCAGCGATGCGTTGCAATTCGACCTGCGCCAGTTCGACCTCACCCGCCAGGCTCAGCTCAACGAACCGGCCGGTGTGGAATTCCGTTATGTCTGCGCCCATGCGTTGCGCCGCGATGAGTTGAACCGGATCCGGCTCAATGAAGAGCGAGACGCGGCTGCCATTGTCTTTCAATTGTCGGATCATCGGCACGAGCTTGTTATGCTCGCGCGCCGCATTCAGGCCGCCTTCGGTGGTCCGTTCTTCCCGTTTCTCCGGCACAAACATCACTGTTTCGGGCTTATAGTCCATCGCGATAACATGCATTTCATCGGTCGCCGCCATTTCCATGTTGAGCGGCAAATGGGTGGCCTCACGAATGGCCAGGAGATCCGGGTCCATGATGTGCCTCCGGTCTTCTCTGAGATGAAACGTGATGCCGTCAGCGCCGGCTTTGGTCGCCACTTCTGCGGCGCGGGCAATGTCTGGGTGCGCCCCGCCGCGGGCGTTTCGAATGGTGGCGACATGGTCAATGTTCACGCCGAGGCGGATCCGATTGGACATTATTTGAGGCCTCGACTGCCGGGCTTGTACGCTGGGATGGCTTGCAAGTCTGCTGGTAAGTCCTCCGGATCATAGTCCGGGAACTTGATCGCAGCGAGGGACACCAGTTCACACCCGACATCCGCTTCGCCGCCGCTGCGATCGATGATGCAGGAGCCGCCGACGACTTTGCCGGGCAGTTTGTGGAGGGCATCGACGGTTTCGCGAAAAGACAGACCCGTGGTCACAATGTCTTCGGCGATCAAAACGCGATCGCTCTCGCCGATTTCGAAGCTGCGACGCAATTCGAACGCCCCCTCAACGCGCTCGACAAATACGGCACGGCAGCCCAAATGCCTCGCCAGTTCATAGCTCGGGATAACGCCGCCCATGGCGGGTCCGACGACCACATCGATATCGCCAAGGCGCGCTTTCACCTTCTCAGCCAGCGCCGAACAGAGCTTTGCCGATAATTCCGGCTGAGAAAAGACCAGGGCCTTTTGAAGGAAAACCGGGCTGCGGCGCCCGGATGAAAGGATAAAATGTCCCTCTAGCAAGGCTCCAGCATCGCGGAAAACCTGCAAGACCTGATCATTATTCAAATTCGCTCTCCTCCAGGCGTTCCACCCGTTCGACCACTGCCAGCGCGCGCAGTGCAGCTTTGATTTGTTCCAGATGACGTAGATCTTCGACTTCGATGTCAAAGACAAGCTCCATGAAGCCCGGGCCGCGACTATGGGTGGAGACGCCGCGAATATTGCCGCCCGCCTGAGCCACCACTGTGCATTGTTGCGCGAGCACGCCCTTATGGTCCGCCGCGTTAACCGAGATCCGACCAATGGCCCGCACGCCTGATTTCGCCAGCTCAGTCCATTGAAGGTCGACCCACAAATCAGGGCGGTCATCATATTTGGCGACTTGTCCGCAATAGATGGTGTGAACCACCAGGCCTTTGTCAGGTGTTCGAACACCGACGATCCGATCGCCCGGAATGGGGTGACAACACTCGCCCAGATGTAGGGTGACGCCAGGCGTCAGATTTTCCCCGGCAATCAGGCTCGCGGCGTGTTCATCGTCCAATGTCACCGTATCATCGGGTTTTGCGGCGTTCAGATCGAGGCCCGGAAAGGCGATGCTGACGACCCGGCTCACCTCATCCTGGGTGCGGCCGAGGGCTTCAAACATGGCTTGCACGCCATCAAAGCCGGCGCGCTCGGAGATCTTGCGCATATCAACGCTGACCGGATCGATCTCATGCTGGCGCAGCGCGCGTTCCAATAAGTTGCGCCCAAGATTGGAAAATTGTTGCGTTTCAAGCTCCCGCCGCAATTTGCGCTGGGCTGCGCGCGCGCGTCCGGTCACGCATAGCGTCTCGTAACCGGGCAGGGGACGCGGATCATCCCGGCGAACAATCTCGACCACATCACCGTTCTGCAGAGCGGTGCGCATATTGCGGGGCACGCCATTGATAAGCGCGCCATCGCACGTGTCCCCGACGGCGGTATGAACAGCGTAAGCGAAATCGAGCGGCATCGAGCCGGCGGGAAGCAGGACCAGTCGCCCCTTCGGCGTGAAGGCGAAGACATGCGTTCGGTACATCTCCATCTTCGCATGCTCGAGGAAATCGTTCGCGTCGCCGCCATGGCTGAGCAATTCGCCAAAAGCTTTCAAGTTGGCGGCCGGATCCAGGCCAGCGGCTCTGGAGCTTTCAACGTCGAACCCATAAGCGCTATTCTTGTACGTCCAATGCGCCGCGACCCCACGTTCGGCCGTGTCATCCATCTCTTCTGTACGGATCTGAAGTTCGACCAGACGATTGCCGCTGGCGCGCACCGTCGTGTGCAATGAGGCGTAGCCGTTTGGTTTGGGAACAGAGATAAAGTCGCGAAAGCGATCCGGCAGACACGCCCATTCGGTGTGAAAAACGCCGAGGGATCTGTAGCAATTTTCGACGGTGTCGACCACGATCCGGAAGCCGAATATGTCGGCAACATCCTCAAAAGAAATCGATTTTTTCTCGAGCTTGCGCCAAATGGAGTAAGGCTCTTTGCGCCGACCCTTGATCCGGCATTCAATGCCTTCTCGTTCCATGACCTGGCGGATGGCGAGTCGAATGCGTTCAAGATCATCCTTGTTGCGCGATTCCAGCGCTTCCAGCTGACTGAGGATTTGCGCGCGCGCTTCGGGGTTGAGGTGCTGGAAGGCAAGGTCTTCCATTTCCGACGCGATATAATGTAGGCCCACGCGCCGCGCGAGCGGGGCGTAAAGGTCCATGGTCTCTCGCGAGACTCGGCGCCGCGACTCTTCCTTCTTCTTAAAGTGGAGCGTGCGCATATTGTGCATCCGGTCGGCCAGCTTGACCAACAAGACGCGAATATCATTCACCGTCGCCAAGATGAATTTCTGGAAGTTCTCGGCCTGTTTGCTGGCTTCGCTTTGATATTCAAGCTGACCCAACTTGGTGACGCCATCCACGAGCTCAGCGACGTCGGCGCCAAACAGTTTTTCGATCTGGGCAAGATCGACATCGTCACAGTCTTCGACTGTGTCGTGCAGCAATCCCGCCATAATGGTTGCTTCGTCGAGGCGGACCGATGCCAGAAGGGTCGCGACGCGGACCGGGTGCGAATAATAAGGATCGCCGGATTGACGCAATTGATCGCCATGCTTCTCGCGCGCGAACTCATACGCTTTATGCAGGCGCGCGCGATCAGCGTCAGGTTGATAGGCGAGGACCATGCCCGCCAGTTCTTCTTTGGTTAGGAAAGGCTCATCATCGCGTATGCCACGCGGCGGCCTTGAGGCGCGCGACCGATCTTCAGATTTGACGGTCGCCGTTGCCATTCACACCTACATTCGGTCGTCGCGACCAGACTCGAGCTCGGCCTGGTAAGCGCGCATAACATCTTCTTCAGTCGCTGCAGGGCCAGATTCCAGCGCAATGCGATCGGCTTCGCGCTCTTCTTCTTCGCCTGGGCGGACTTCCTGAAGTTCAGCTACGAGAGATTCTTTGACGACTTTCAGGTCCACAGTCTGCTCCGCGATTTCGCGCAGAGACACGACGGGATCCTTATCATTGTCGCGATCCACCGTGATCGGTGAGCCTTCGCGGATCATGCGCGAACGCTGCGCAGCCAAAAGGATCAGATCGAAACGGTTTGGAACCTGCTCGACGCAGTCTTCAACGGTGACACGGGCCATATGACTCTCCTGTAGCCCGCCCTTATATGCAGTGCAGCACACGAGCGCAACCCGCCCTTGCATTCTCTAACTGCCTTATTTACGCAACCCTGCAATGTCGTCGTAGCGCATAAGAGGGCTGAGAGTATCATGACCGTTCCAGCCGAAGCCCCGAAGGAATGCGATCTCTGTCCCAGGCTGCGCCAATTCATCCTCGATCAACGCCAGAAACAACCCGATTGGTTCAACGGTGCCGTGCCGAGTTTTGGCGATGAACAGGCAGAATTACTCGTCATCGGGCTTGCGCCCGGATTGACCGGTGCCAATCGCACAGGACGGCCCTTTACCGGCGATTGGGCGGGGGATCTGCTATATGCGACACTGGCCAAGTTCGGCTTCACGAAGGGCGTTTATGATCGACGACCGGACGATGGATTAGAGCTGCACGGGGCGATGATCACCAATGCCGTGCGCTGCGTTCCGCCGCAAAACAAGCCGGTCGGGGCAGAGATCAACCAATGTCGCCCCTTTTTGAGTGCCCGGATCGAGGAGCTGTCCAAAGCCAAGGTTCTGCTTTGCCTGGGCAAAATCAGTCACGATTCGACCGTTCGGACCTTGGGTTTGAAGTTGAAAGACCATCCATTTGGACATGGATCCGAGTATCAGGTCGGCGATCTCACCTTGCTGTCGAGCTATCATTGCTCCCGTTACAACACCAATACGCGCCGGCTGACGACGGATATGTTCGAACAGATCTTTGCCCGCGCACGCGCCATCATTGATGGATGAACCTTGCGCCGCGAGGACGGGCCGGGTAGCACAGTCTCATCTTTGAACTCTTAGGGGGAGACGTCTGTATGACTCCATTATTCGTCGTTCTGGGCCTGGTTGCCTTACTCGTGGTCATGGTGATCGGCATCTATAATGGCCTGGTCGCTAAGCGGCAGAGGTGCAATCAGGCTTTCGCTGATATCGATGTGCAGCTGAAACAGCGCCAAAACTTGATCCCCAACCTGGTCGAAACCGTCAAAGGCTATGCCGCTCACGAGAAAGAAACGCTCGACGCCGTCATTCAGGCCCGACAAGGCGCGGTCAGTGCTAGCACGCCAGGTGAAATGGGCGCAGCAGAAGGCGTCCTTGGGCAAGCATTGGGGCGCCTGTTTGCGCTCGCCGAAGCCTATCCCGATTTGAAAGCCAATCAGAACTTCATGGACCTGCAGGACGAGCTTGCCGTGATCGAAGACAAGATTGCCGCCGCGCGTCGATTCTATAACTCTGCAGTGCAGGATTATAATACGGCTCGTGAGCAGTTCCCGGGCTCTTTGGTTGCTGGCACGTTCAACTTTGAGGCCCGCGAATTCTTCGACCTGGGTGAAGATCGCGCCGCGATGAGCACGCCGCCAGAGGTGAAGTTCTAGCCTGTTGCTGACCTTTAAAAACACGATCGGACAAGGGCGCTTCGGCGCCCTTTCTTTTTATCTCACAAATGTCGGCAGCCAGGTCGCCAAAGCTGGGATCGCGGCGACCAATGCAATCATGATCATTTGCAGACCAATGAACGGGATCGCGCCGCGCCAGATATCGATCGTTTCGACGCCTTCGGGGGCCGCTCCGCGCAGATAGAATAGGGCGAAGCCGAAGGGCGGCGTCAGGAAGCTGGTTTGCAGGTTCAACGCCATGAGGATGGCGAGCCAGACCGGGTCTGCGCCGAGTATGATCAAAGGTGGCGCGACGATCGGGACCACGACAAATACGATCTCGATGAAATCGAGGAAGAAGCCCAGAAAGAACATAACCAGCATGGTGATAGCGAGGGCGCCCCACAGCCCGCCTGGTATGCCTGTGAGCAAGGCTTCGACATAATGATCTCCGCCATAAGCTCGGAAAACCAGGGCAAACAGGCTTGCGCCAATCAAGATCAGGAACACCATGCTGGTGATCTGCACGCCTGATTTGATCGCTTCGCTGAATTGCTGCGCCCGGATCAGTACGCGCGCGGCGGATAGCAGCCCGCCCAGAAAGACCAGGCTGGCAAAGACGGCGACGCCAATGCCGATATAGTCACCCGTCGGAATGCTCTCTCGATTGATCCGAAGATCCATCAAATTGCTGAGAATGCCGAGAATGAGAAGGCTGGCAAATGCGCCCCAGATGCTGCCGAGATCGCCAACTTTTCCATGCTCTTTCGCCAAGCGGAGTCCGGCCAGCAAAAGCGCTCCGCCGGCGCCGATGGCTGACGCTTCGGTCGGGGATGCGAGACCGCCGAGAATGGATCCCAGCACCGCTACGATCAGCAAAAGCGGTGCACCCAGGCTGCGCGCAACTTCAGCGATGGTCAGCTTCTCTGTATCGTCTTCCAGAGTGACCGCTGGACTGGCACTCGGCCTTAGGATGGCGGTGATCACGAGATAGAGCAGGTAAAGCCCCACAAGCATCAGTCCTGGGATCAAAGCGCCGGCGAAGAGATCGCCCACCGATACGACTCCGGCGCCGCTGCCCGATCGCATCGCAGCCGACTGATTGGCGTTTGAGACGGCGTCCGCGAGCAAGATTAGAACGATGCTCGGCGGAATGATCTGGCCGAGCGTCCCACTGGCAGCGATGGTGCCCGTCGCAAGCTTCGGGTCATAGCCTTGCTTCAGCATGGTCGGCAGAGCGATCAAGGTCATCGTGATCACCGTCGCGCCAACAATTCCGGTTGAGGCCGCCAGAAGCGCCCCGACAATCACCACCGCATAGCCGAGTCCGCCGCGCACGCGGGCGAGCAGACGGCTGGCCGTATGAAGCAGATCGTCCGCGACTTTGGAGCGCTCGAGGATGACCCCCATCAAGACAAAAAGCGGCACCGCGATCAGCACCTGATTTTCCATCGAGCCGAGGATGCGACTAGGCAGATTGCGCAAGATGGGCAGGGGAATGAGCCCCAATTCGACGCCGATCAGTCCGAAGATCAGCGCGACACCGCCCAGCGTTAAAGCCACTGGGTAACCGGCCAGCAAAGCCAGAATGGCGCACAGGAACATGCCGAGGGCGAGGATCAGCTCCAGTTCCATCACAAAGCCTCTGCGCTATGATCGGAATCGGAGGTCGGCGCCCGCAATCCGCGAATGACCAAGGCCGCCTTAATCGCCTGGCTGAGGGCTTGGCCAATCATCAACACGGCAAAGACCGGAACCAGGGTCTTGAACAGATACTTGATTGGCAGACCGTCGCTTTCATTGAAATGCTCCAGACCGATCCAACTGCGGGAAATCAATCCAGAGCCGGCATACAGGATCAGAATTCCGATCGGGACGATGAAAACGAGCGATCCGAACAGCTCGATTCCAGCTTTGACCTTTGGACTGAACCGGGTTCGCAATATGTCGACACGAACATGTCCGTCATCGCGCAAGGTCGCTGCGGCGCCGAGCATGAACATCATCGCAAAGGTGAAGATGACGCTGTCATTGAGCCAGCTGAAACTCAATCCAAACACATAGCGCAATAGAACCGCTGCCAGTTGGATCAAGATGATCAGAAAACCGGCCGTCAGCGCAAAACCCATCGCGATCCCTGAAACGCGATCGAGCAGGCCACTCAAGATTTCAGAGGGCGCTGCGAGGGGTTTCGGCACCGCCAAAATCAGTAATGGCAAAATGAGCAAAGGCAGAAATCCATAGCCAGCATACCGTAATCCGGTCCCTGTTATGGAGACGAACTCTTCCATTTGCCCCAGCTCCTCTTCCGCCCGGTTGGAGCGATAATTACAGTTCGCGCGCCATCATATACGGACTGTCCGAAATGCTGGCCCATGCGCGCATTTTCTTCAACGCATCCTCATAGCTCTCATAGATCCGTCGTTCCAGATCGCCTTCATTGCCGGCATCGCTGCGAATGTCCGCAGAGATTTCCTGCACCCGCGTCATCACGTCTTCCGGGAATTGGCGCAGCTGGATGTTTTCTTCATTGACCAGCTTTTCCAGATAAACACCGTTCTGGTACATGAACTCCCCGACGGAGAGATGATTGGTTTCGGCCGCCGCGGTTTTGATAATGGTCTGTTCGGTCGGCGTCAGGCTGTCCCACATGGAGCGGTTCATCCCCAAGGCCAAAACGCTGCCGGGTTCGTGAAAGCCGGGGCCATAATGATATTGGGCTTCGCGGTGAAATCCGAGGAAATAGTCGTTCCAGGGGCCAACCCATTCAGTGGCATCGATCCGGCCCGTTTGAAGCGCTTGATAGATTTCATTTCCGGGCAAAGCCTCTGCGGCGCCGCCCAGTGCACGCACAACGTCGCCGCCCATGCCGGGAATGCGCATTTTCAGGCCGCGAAAATCATCAATGCTATTGATTTCCTTTCTGAACCAACCCCCCATTTGATGCCCGGTATTGGCCGCTTGAATGGCGATGACGCCATATTGGCCAGACAATTCTTCCCAAAGCGCTTGTCCACCGCCAAAATCGATCCAACCCATGGCCTCGACGGACGTCATTCCCATCGGCACGGACGTGAAGAAGTTGAACGCCTTGGATTTGGACTGCCAGTAATAGTCGGCGCCGTGATACATATCGACATTGCCGGACGCGACGGCGTCGAACGCCTCAAAGGCGGGGACCAGTTCACCGGTCGCATAGACTTGAACTTCCATCTGACCTTCGGACAGCTCGCCAATCCGGTCGGCGACGCGCTGCGCGGCTGTGCCCAGTCCGGGCAAGTCCTTGGGCCAGGTCGTGGTCATGGTCAGGCGACGCTTCTTTCGGGTCTGAACGGCGGGGCCGCTACTGTCGCTGCTGGATGATTGCGAACATGCAGTTGTCGCGAGCCCGGCGGCCCCAAGCGTGGCAGCACCGAGCAGTTTTCGGCGATCAATCATATAATCTCTCCCGATGGATTATTCTGTATCTTCAAGCGCGCGCCATCGTCCACCGTCAAGCACTTCGAGAGGCTTGAACCGCCGCTTATAGTCCATTTTCTCGCTGTCTTTGATCCAGTAGCCCAAATAAACGTGGGGCAAACCGAGCTCTGCGGCATGCAGGATGTGATCAAGGATCAAATAGGTCCCGAGGCTGCGCTGCCTCAGGGCTGGGTCGAAATAGGTATACACCATCGAAAAGCCGTCGCGCACGATATCGGTCAGCGACACAGCGACGAGCGGCGCATCATCCGCTTCACCGAGGCGATATTCGAACAGCAAGGTCTGAACCGGGCTGTCATTCACCATGGCGCAAAACTCGCGATATCCCATGTCCGACATGCCGCCGCCATCGTGACGGGAATTCAGATAGGATTTCAGCAACCGGAAATGTTCGCGATTGGCGCGCGCTTCGACCGGTTTGCGGACCAGATCCGTATTCGCCTTGATGATCCGCTTCTGGTTTTTGCTGGGTTTGAAGTTGGCCACATCGACGCGCACAGACCGGCAGGCATTGCAGGTCGGGCAGGCCGGGCGATAGGCCACGCCCTGGCTGCGCCGGAAGCCCGCACGGCTGAGTTGATCATGCAGGGCGTCAGGGTTTTCCTGAGTGAGATGGGTGAAACCTTTGCGCTCAATTTGCCCCGGCAGATAGGGGCAGGGGCTCGCGCCGGTCACGTAGAAACGCAATCCGCGCCGGAGTCCCGGTAACTGAAAGAGCGATTCGTCTAGCTTCATGTCTCCAATTTACGCATTTAAATATCAAAGCGCCAAGGGGCTATGATGGTAAAAGCGGCCCACATCAGGATCACCAGCGGGCCACCGAAGCGTAAGAAGTCTCCAAACTTGTAATGTCCAGGACCCATAACAAGCATATTTGTCTGATAGGCAATGGGTGTCGCAAAGGCACAGTTCGCGGCGTAAATCACCGCCAGCAGGAACGGAAACGGATCTGTGCCGGTCTGTTCTGCGGCAGATATTGCGATCGGCGTGAACAGGACTGCGGTTGCGGCATTGCTTAAAATATTGGTGAGCACGGCCACGGCAAGGAAGATCGCCGACAAGATCGCGAGGGTTCCATATGGCGATGCCAGCAAGACCACGAGCTCAGCGATCATTTGCGCGGCGCCGGTCTTTTCCAGCGCCACCCCCATGGCAAGCGCCGCGGCGATGACCAGATAGATCCGCAGATCAAGCGAGCGCGCGGCCTGGCGATGATTGAGGCATTGTAACAGGATCATTGCCGTCGCCGCGACGATTGAGGCCAGCGTAATCGTGGCGATCCCAGTTGCGGCTGCCACGACCATCAAAATGGTGATCAGACGGGCAACTTGCGCCCGGGTCGTGGTTGGAAATTCACTTTGAGACCATTCCAAAAGAATAAGATCGCGGCTGGCGCGCAAATCCCTGAACGCGCTGATCGGGCCGCACAAGAGGAGCGTATCGCCGGCTTCTAGTCTGATCTCGCCAAGTTTGGTGCGGATCATGCGACTGCGGCGCTGAATGCCCAGCGTCACCGCACGGGTGAGCCGGCGAAACCCGAGCATTTCAACCGTTCGACCCGCCATGCGTGACCCCGGCGCAATCACGGCTTCCACCAAGCCAAGTTGGTTCTCGCCGGAATCATCCAATTCCTCGACCCCGCCTTGCCAAATATCTTGCAGCATGGCGGGCTTGCCAGAGAGGAGATCTGTGAGGGCCTGACGTGTTGCGGCGACAATGACCAAGTCTCCGGGCATCAAACGCACCTCATCATACGGTGGTAAAAGCGCGCGTTCGCCGCGTTGGATCATTCGGACCGTCATGTCTTTCAGCTCGGGGAACATGCCCGCGACGGCTTCTTTGCCATCGAGGAAATGGCCGGGCGTCACTTCAAATTGCGCGACGAATTGTTTGCCCGATTTGACCATGGTTTCGGTGAAGTCTTCGCGATTGGGCAATAAGATGCGAGAGGCAATCATGAGATAGAAGACGCCGACCGCCGCCAGCATCAGACCAAAAGCGGTTTGATCGAAAAAGCCGAGCGTGTTGGGGGTCAGGCGTTCATAAGCATCGGCCGCGAGCAAATTGGTGGACGTGCCGATCAGGGTCGTCATGCCGGCGAAGATTGAGACAAAACTCAAGGGCATCATCAGCCGCGATGTCGACGCGCCCATACGGGCGGCAATGGCCGACATGATCGGCAGGAACATGATCACAACTGGCGTGTTATTGGTGAAGGCGCTGGTCGCAAAAACAGCCGCAAATGCAAGCACCAGAGTCATCATGGGGCGCTTATCGTAAGACCGCACGAGCGCCTTGGTTGGCCCTTCCAAAGCCCCGGTCTGGAACAGACCCTGTCCGACGACCAATAGGGCCATAATCGTGATCAAAGCTGGATTGGCGAAGCCGGAGAGCAGATCGGCCAGCGTTATGGCTGAGCCGTCAAAAGCGGCGGCGCCAGGCAGGCTGAATAAGAGCAAAAGCGCGGCGATCACGCTGACCGAGACCAGCTCCATCGACCATCGATCAAGCATGTAGAAGACTATGGTAATGGCGACGGCCGCGAGGCTCGCCCACATGGGCCAGTGAGCCAGAATATCTGCGGTCATTCAGCCTCCCGAGTGATTCTCATCCACCGGTAAAACTTCTAGGCTGTCTTCTCTCCGATGACCAGCAGAATTGAGATACGCCGATTGGCGCCGTCTTCTGGGGCATTCTGTAATAGCGGCTGGGTATCTGCGAGGCCTGCAACACTCTTGATCCGGTGCTCCGCAACTCCCGCTTCGATGAGCAGTCTGCGTGCAGAATTGGCGCGATCCGCCGACAATTCCCAATTGGAGTAACCGGCCGTGCGGCTGGGATTGGCATCTGTATGCCCTTCAATCATGACCGGGAAAGACAAGATTGAAATGGCTTGGCCGGTTAACCGGGTCAGCTGTGCGCCGGTCTCGTTCAAGGTGCCGTCACCCGTCTCAAAAAGCGGTTTCTCCGTCATATCGGACAGGTCAATTCGAACCAGATTTGGCTCAGCGGTGATGGTAACGCTGGCGCCATAGGCTTCGAAGGCGGGATCTGTTCTGAGAATTTGGGCGACGGTTTTGGCCTGCAGAACAGGATCATTGGCCGCGACTTCAAGTGGGGCTGTTTTAGAGCCAAATTGCTGGGCCAGCGCCTGCCGTTCGCCTGCGGTGACGCCGTGAACAATCCACATGATCAGAAAAAACGCGCACAATGCCGTGAGAAAGTCAGCATAGGCCAACTTCCAAGTGCCCTGTTTGCGGGCGGACGCTGGGGGCATTCTGCCCCGTACGCGCCGGGATGAATAAGCTTCAGCCATATTTTTCCCTACAGACCGTTCTGGTCTAGTCACAGCTCATAGGGCATCAGGGTGAATATCGGTTGAGAATGGCCGCTTGGATTTCGATGAAATTTGTTCGATCTGAGCGGTTGAAACAGAATGGAGTATCGCAATGGCGAAAACCGCTTTCTTGGGTTTGGGCGTAATGGGCTATCCCATGGCCGGGCATTTGGACGCCGCTGGGCATGATGTGACCGTGTGGAATCGCAGCCCGGTTAAGTCCGAGGCCTGGGCCGCAGATCATAAAGGACTTGCGGCCTCTACTCCCGCCGAAGCGATTAGCGGCGCAGAATTCGTGCTGCTCTGTCTGGGCGATGATCCGGATGTGCGCGCTGTCTATGACGCTATGGATGAGAGCATAGGCAGCGGCATGATCATTGTTGATCACACGACCGCAAGTGCCAGCCTAGCGCGCGAGCTTTCCGCGCGCGCTTCGGCCAAGGGGGCAGCCTTTATCGACGCGCCGATTTCCGGCGGTCAAGCCGGCGCAGAAAACGGTCAACTGACGATCATGTGCGGCGGCACTGAAGAGGCCTTTTCACGCGCCGCCCCGATCATGGACGCCTTTGGCAAGCGCATGACTTTGATCGGTGAAAGCGGCGCGGGCCAACTCGCAAAGTCGGTCAATCAGATTTGCATTGCCGGCATCGTCCAGGGCCTTGCCGAAGGGCTGCACTTTGCCGATCGGGCGGGGCTGGATATCGGCAAAGTGATTGAGGCCATTAGCGGCGGTGCGGCCCAGAGTTGGCAAATGGACAATCGCTGGGAAACCATGCGGGATGGGCATTATGAACATGGTTTTGCGGTCGACTGGATGCGCAAGGATTTGCGGATCACGCTTGAAACCGCACGCGAAAATGGCGCCAGCCTGCCGCTGACGGCCATGGTCGACCAGTATTATGCCGATATCCAAGCCATGGGTGGACAGCGTTGGGATACGAGCAGCCTGCTCGCCCGCATGGGCCGAGGGCAGGGTTAGATGACGCCGCTGCAGATCGCCGACGCAGCCGGGGTCTTCGTCTTTGCCCTGTCCGGCGGATTGGCGGCGTCGCGGCGCGATCTCGATCTGTTTGGCATTCTGGTTGTGTCGCTTTTGCCAGCAATCGGTGGCGGGACCTTGCGTGATTTGCTGCTCGACCGTCCCGTCTTCTGGCTGGAACAATCAAGTACGATCTGGATTGCCTTGGCTGGCGGTGCCGTTTCCGCCGTTTTGGGGGAGCGGATCGCCCGGTTTAAAACCCTGATCTGGTTTGATGCGATGGGGCTCTCCCTATTCTGCGTGGTCGGCGCGCAGGCGGCTTATGCGCTGGATTATGGACCGGTCGTTGTAGTCGTGATGGGGACGATCACGGCAAGTTTTGGCGGTCTGTTGCGAGACGTGGTCTGCAATGAAGTGCCGTTGATCCTGAGAGAGGATATCTATGCGACCGCGGCATTGATAGGTTCTTTGGTGTTCTGGGGCGCTGCTGAGCTTGGTGTCGATGTGCCCTGGGCCATGGCGATGGGCGGACTCATGGCCTTCGCGATCCGCGCCTTTGTAATCATTGTTAAGACTATTCAGCCAAAGCTGCTGGTGCCGTTCCGCAAGAAACTGAAGGACGACTGATGCGACGCCTGGATCTGCATATGAAAGACGGAGAGGCCTATCAAACCGCATTGCGCGCGATCCGCGCGGCTGAGCCGATCGATTATGTGGTGATCCCGCTTGAGCAAAAAGACCGGCGCTATGTCTCGGTCTTCCTGCGTGACGGCACGCGTCAAACCCTGATCGATAATCTCCAGGGCTGTCTTGAAGATGAAAAAGACTGGCGCATCTCGATCGTTTCGATCGAAGCGAGCGTGCCGTCCATTCCAGTCGACAAGGAGCTAATCTCGCGCCGCGCGTCAAAGCGCAAAATGGCCTTGCGCGAAGAGATTTACCAAGATGTTGTGGCTGATGCAGAGCTGGACCGGGATTTTCTGATCTTCGTGGTCCTGTCGACCATCGTGGCGGCCATCGGGTTGCATTCGAACAGTGTTGCCGGCGTCATAGGTGCGATGGTGATTGCGCCTTTGCTGGGACCGATTTTGGGGTTTTCGCTCGGCGCGGCCTTGGGCGACCGCAAGCTTTTGTTTGGAGCGGCCAAGACTTTGATCGTGGGGGTCGTCCTGGCTTTAGCCTGTGCCATCCTGATCTCATTCATCATTCCAGTGGATTTCGAAAGCCGAGAGCTGATCTCCCGCGCAGAGGTGCGGCTTGATGGGATGGCGCTGGCGATTGCCGCAGGTGCCGCAGCCGCCTTGTCGCTCACACGGGGCGCAAACGCGACTTTGGTAGGCGTCATGGTCGCCGCTGCGCTTTTGCCGCCGGGCGCCGCCGTTGGTTTGTTCCTTGGAACCGGTGAGTTCACGCTCGCCTCGCGCGCGGCGCTGCTGCTCAGCCTGAACGTGGCGAGCCTGGTCCTCTCGGCTTTGGTCGTGTTTCGCTTGAGAGATATCCGCCCCCGGACCTGGCTCGAGCAGAAAGATGCCGATCGCGCCGTCGCGATCAATATGGCCTTGTCAGTGGCCTTGTTGATCATCGCCATCATACTGATTTTAGTCTTGGATCTGGGCGCGGCTGTCTCGATCGGCTAAGGTCGGGGTCAGGAGGTCCGGATGGCGAAAGCAGAAAACAAAACAAAGCCGACAGAAGTCGATCCTCGAGATTTTGTCGCCGCGGTTGAGTCTGACAAGAAACGCGCAGATGCCGAAGTGCTGCTCGATTTCTTTGAGCGCGTCACTGGCCTGAAACCGAAAATGTGGGGCCCAAGTCTGATTGGATATGGGCGATATCACTACAAGTATGAAAGCGGTCGCGAGGGCGACATGCTGATGACAGGGTTCAGCCCGCGAAAAGCCAATCTCGTCTTCTATATCATGCCAGGTTATCGCTCGGATGAAATGCAAGATAAGCTCAGCAGGCTCGGTAAGTACAAGCTCGGCAAGTCCTGTTTATACGTCAACAAATTGGCCGATATCGATATGGATGTTCTCGGTGAAATCGTGACCGATGGCGTGGCTTATATGCGCAAGAATTACGAAACCTTCGACGAGTGAGCGAACGCGACGAAACGAATTACTGGCTGCTGCCCTGCGCTGAGGATGCGAGATCGTTTAAAGCTGTGATTGATGGTCTGGCGGCGCAGCAAGGTGGGCCTTCCTTCCGGCCGCATATGACCCTGGGCGCCGTTCGGGGCTCGCCCGGTGCGCTGGACTCGGTGATCCAAGCCTTAGCGGGGCTGACCCTTCAGCCGACAGAAATCGATCAGACGGACCGTTTCACCATGTCGCTCTTCGTTCGGTTTGAACTTTCAGATGCCTTGAAGACCGGGCGGGCGGCATTGGAGGCGCATCCAGATTTCCGACCCGGTCGCCTATTCGATCCGCACATAAGCCTCTGCTATGGTAAGCCTGTGCAGCGCGAGCTGTTTGAAAAGGATATCTCGGCATTGCTCAGCCATCCGGTCAGGTTCGATCGTCTTGTCGCGATGCACATCCCGCTGCCGGTCGCGACCTATGACGATATTCGTAAGTGGCGCGAGATCGAAACGTTCAATCTTCCGATGGCGCCTTAGGTCGCTCTCGCTGCTTCGATTTTCCTGGCAAATCCAGCCGCCCCGAGACATCGCACCGAGAGGGTTCCGATTGCGGTATGCACATCGAGCACAGGCGAACCGACGCTGTTTCGTGTTTCCACACCGGTAATGCCGCGCAGGGGAATGAACACGCACAGCGATTCCGGATCCTTATGCACGGCCTTGTTGAGCGAGTTGGGGTGAAACTCGACGCATTCATCGGTGAGGTAGAGCGTGCCGCCGACCCAATGCCCGCCCATCATCAGTTTCGAGGCTTTGGACCCAAGTCGGCCACTCACCCCGACCAGTCGGCTGGTGCGTTCGCCAAATTCGGCATCTTTCAACAGCGCTGTGGCCAATTTCTTGGCGATAATATTCTCAGGCGGGGTCATAAGCCACTCTCCGAACCGTTTCGGCAGTAAAGACCGCGCAGCGGATTTTGACCAGAGCGCAATCGATCCGGCCCAGGCGGTCAGGTATCGCGCGCCGAGTTGATCGCGGTGATGAGATCATCTGCGCCATGACAGCGAATGGAAAGCGTGTCGGCCGTCGTTTCCAAGTCAATAATCGACGCCACCACGCCAAAGCGTTTGTTGACCTGCTTGAGCTCAGACCACGGGATGTGAATTCTGAGCTCCTCCATATTTTTGAAAAAGGGCTGGTTCAGTCTCGATGGCTGGAACTCGAACCCGTCGGCTTTGATGATGGCGGTTCCCGATATCCACTGTCCGCCAATCATTTTCTTGGACAGGGTGGCGCTGATCTGTCCGTCCCAGCCGAGGATCATCTTGGACAGGCGGCCCATTTTGGCGCCGTCCAGCAAGGCGCTGACGGATTTCTTGGCGAGGATCTTATCCGGATCTTGCATTCAAATGTCCTGGCGAAGGTCGCGAGATCTTATCCACCGAGTTTTTGGGCTGCCGTCTCAGCAAAATACGTGATCACGCCGCTCGCACCCGCGCGTTTGAAGCTGAGGAGGGTTTCCATCATCACCCGCTCACCATCGATCCATCCATTCTGAGCGGCCGCCTGGATCATCGCATACTCGCCAGAGACCTGGAATGCGAACGTCGGGAGCGCAAAGGTCTCTGAAACCCGCCTCACGATGTCGAGATAGGGCAGGCCAGGTTTGACCATGACCATGTCCGCGCCTTCCTGGATGTCCATCGCAACCTCTCGCAAGGCCTCGTCGGTGTTTGCCGGATTTTGTTGATAGGTTTTCTTGTCGCCAATCAGCGCCGTCGCTGAGCCAATCGCTTCGCGATATGGGCCATAGAACCCGCTGGCATATTTGGCCGCGTAAGACAGGATCATCGTGTTCGAGAAACCATTCTCTTCCAGCGCCGAGCGAATGGCTCCGATCCGGCCATCCATCATATCAGACGGAGCCACAATGTCGGCGCCGGCGTCCGCTTGCAGCAGCGCTTGTTCCAGCAGCACCGCACTAGTTTCATCGTTCAACACATAGCCGGTTTCATCGATCAAGCCGTCATGCCCATGACTAGTGAAAGGATCGAGCGCGACGTCGCAAATGATGCCGACCTCGGGGGCTGCGTCTTTCATGGCCTTGATCACGGTTGGGATGAGGCCATCCGGATTGAGACTTTCGCTGCCATCCTCATCTTTCCGGTCAGGATTGATATGCGGGAATATCGCGATCGCAGGGATGCCCAGCTTGGCGGCGCGCTTGGCCGCGGCGGCAGCTTCTTTCACGTTCAGCCTTTCCAGGCCGGGCATGGCAGAGACGGGGATGCGCGCTTCGTCGCCATCATGCACCACCATGGACCAAATCAAATCAGCAGGGGTCAGAACGCTTTCGGCTGTCAGGTTGCGGATCCAGCCCGATTGACGCAGCCGTCGTAAACGGGTCGCCGGGAAAGTCTGTGGGAAAGGTGTGGTCATGGCTTGGCGATATACGTCCTGCGGGTCCGGATCAACGCTTTAGCCTTCGCATTCTGTCGCATGTTCAATCTTCATCCGTGCGGCGAAGGCCAAAGCGGAACAAGCTGCGACGGACTTTCCGGCGCATGAAGCAGCGCTGGGTCACATCCATGAAGGGCTTCTGAGCCTCCTCGATTTCAAGCATATAGGGCTCCAGCTTGTCGCGCGGGATTTCTCGAAAGCCGAGCGACGCGTAAAAAGGCCCATTCCAGGCCAGATCGCGGAAGGTCGACAGGCTGACATGTGGCAGCTTGCGCGCCTCGGCTTCTGCCAGGGTTCGAATCACCAATGCGCGGCCGAGACCTTTCTTGCCGTGATCCGGGTGCACGCTGATCTGGTCAAGATAGAGTCCTGTGCCGCGTGGACGGATCAGGGCGAATCCAACTGCCCAGCCATGGCGATTGCGGGCGGCAAAAACATTGCAAAGCGGTATCTCCGTTTCGAGGACCTCAGCCGGGACGTGATCATCCAATGCATCGGGAGACAGCAAACCGGTCGGTTCAAACAGCGCAGACGCGGCTTTGTCGACGGAGATGAGCGCAGGAATATCGTCTATTTCCGCATGTGTAATTGAGTATCCTTCCGGAAGTTCAGGCATTGACGAACACATCCCCTATGTCATTGCTGCCGCCAGATAAGCATAGAAGAGGCGAAATTCCATGACCACGCGACTGAATGAAGAACAGGTCATGATTCAGGACATGGCGAAACGGTTCGCATCAGACCGTTTGGCGCCGCACACATCAGAATGGGATGAGAAAAAATTCTTCCCGGTCGACGTCATCCGCGACACGGCTGAGCTTGGATTTGCTGGCATCTATGTCGGTGAGGATGTCGGCGGTTCGGCGCTCGGGCGTCTGGATGCGGCGTTGATTTTTGAACAGCTGTCTTATGGCGATGTCTCGACTGCCGCCTTTATCTCGATCCACAATATGGCGAGCTGGATGATTGATCGGTTCGGTTCTGACGATCAGCGAAAAACCTGGCTGCCCAAGTTGACCAGTATGGAGCTGATCGCCTCTTATTGTTTGACTGAGCCGGGTTCTGGCTCCGATGCCGCCGCGATGAAGACGACTGCGATCCGGGATGGCGACGACTATGTTCTCAATGGCTCCAAACAATTTATTTCCGGCGCCGGGACCAGCGATGTCTACGTCCTCATGGCCAGAACCTCTGACGAAGGCGCACGTGGCGTTTCAGCCTTCATCATTCCCGTCGGCACACCGGGTTTGAGTTTTGGCAATAATGAAAAGAAAATGGGCTGGAACTCTCAACCGACCTGCCAAGTCTTGTTGGATGATGTTCGTATCCCCGCAGCCAACCGAATTGGTGAAGAAGGACATGGGTTCAAGTTTGCCATGGCGGGCTTGGATGGCGGGCGGTTGAACATTGCAGCCTGTTCGCTCGGCGGCGCGCAGCGGGCTTTGGACAAGGCGCTGGCCTATGCCAAGGAACGCCAACAATTCGGTCAACCGATCGCCAATTTCCAGGCCATTCAGTTCAAACTGGCCGATATGGAGACCGAACTTCAGGCCGCCCGTGTGATGTTGTACGAAGCCGCGTCCAAACTCGATGCCAAAGCAGGCGATGCCACCCGCTGGTGCGCCATGGCCAAAAGATTTGTCACTGACACAGGATTTAAAGTCGCCAATGACGCTTTGCAGATCCATGGCGGTTACGGCTATCTTTCCGAATACGGCGTGGAGCAGATCGTCAGAGACTTGCGTGTCCATCAGATCCTGGAAGGCACGAATGAAATCATGCGCGTGATTGTCAGCCGGGACATGCTGAAAGGATAATTCTGATTTCCGCAACGAATCCCTATATCCAGGGGATATGGATGATCCGTCAGCCATCGTCGAACTCGTAGAGCTTCGAGAGACCCGCACCGAAGAGATTAGGTGCCTCAAGAATTTTTTGACCCTGCAAGATGTTGGCATTGACGAAGATGTCGCGCACACCTGCATCGCTGTGTTCAATGTCTTCTCCGGTTCCTATTATGGCACCGTGCCAGTGCTCAGATTGTCGACGAGCAATGAAGATCGAGAGGGCCTGTGCCTGTCACAAGTGATTGTCAGCCCGGATCAGCCTGCTGTGATGGGGAAGACGGCCGTGGTTTCACCCATCTCGGATCTGCGTCTCGAAAACGAAAAGCAAATCGTTTTGTCAGCCTTCCTCACGGCCAAGGCCGAGCTCATCAAATAGACCGCATTCCCTTTGACGCCCGCTGAATAAAGCGGATAGTATCATCTAAAGATGCTTCCAAAGACGAAGCCATTGGAGGAATGATTATGCAGATCAAAGCCGTTGAAGGTTTGGGCGCTGAGATTACCGGTGTCGACATCAAATCCCTAAGCGAGGCCGAATTCGCAGCGATAGAGGATGCCTTCGCCGAGCATGGCGTCATCTTCTTCAGAGATCAGAACACGAGCGAGGCCGATCACATCGCCTTTGCAGAACGTTTTGGGGACATCAACGTCAATCGTTTCTTCGCGGCGCACCCGGACTATCCGCAGATCGCTTTGGTTGCGAAGGAGCCTGACCAAAAGGACAATATTGGCGGCGGCTGGCATACCGATCATTCTTATGATCATGAACCGGCGCTCGGATCTGTGCTGGTGGCGCGCGAACTGCCAGAGAGCGGCGGCGACACCATGTTTGCCAGCATGTACAAAGCCTATGAGAGCCTGCCGGAAGACCTGAAAACAAAGATCGAAGGGCGCACGGCGATTCACTCCGGCAAGCATATCTTTGGCGAAGGACCGGACAGCTATTACAAAACCAGCGATGCCGGTGAGCATGATGAAGGCACCGGCCGGATCGGCAATGCCGATGTCGCCGCGACGCTGGTCGACCCTGAACATCCACTCGTCATCACCCATCCGCTCAGCGGCAAGAAAGCGCTCTACGTCAATCCGGCTTTTACCCGAGAGGTTGTTGGCATGGACAAAGCAGAGAGCGATGAGCTCTTATCGGATCTCTACACGCATGTGTTTACTGGCCATGACTTTCATCATCGCTTCAAATGGGAACCTGGCTCAATCGCCATGTGGGATAATCGTTCGACCTGGCATTGGGCGCTGAACGACTATCAGGGCCAACGTCGGATCATGCACCGGATCACGATCGAAGGTTGCCCTCTGAACGCCTGAGGCGCATCCTCTCCCCAGCGAGGGAGGGGTTTAAGTGAGTCGTTTTTTAAAAAGAATTGGTGGCATGGCGGCGTCTCTGACGGTCCTGTCCAGCTGCGTCGTCGGCGGTGAGCCGGCAAATATTGATGATTGGCCTGGCATGGCCTCGCTGCAGGTGTCGCATGAGGTGGGCGGCGCGTATCATCTGTGCGGCGCCACGATGATCTCGGAGACATGGGTGCTGACGGCGGCACATTGCGTTGAGCTTGCGCAAATAGAAACAGACGAAACGGGCACATCGCGCGTCATCCAGTTTCAAAAAGCCAAAGATCCGACACAGCCGCACCAAAATCTCGGGCCGCTATCGGTTGTCGCTGGACTGGGAGATCTCGCCGAAGATCCCGAAGCAGTGACTTATGCCGTGACCGAGATGCACGTGCATCCGCAATACGCCCCCGGCGCCACACATCAGGGGCACGATATCGCCTTACTGAAAATCCACGGTGAATGGACCGGTCCAACGGCGACGCTGGATGGCCTGCTTGCGCCGCCGGTTCGTTATCGGCGGGATGAGGTCGAGGTTGCGGGTTATGGGTTTCTGTTTGAAGGCGGCAGCTCAGAAACCGCGATCGGCAAACGCGGCGCCGTCAACGCTCCGAGCTTGGCCTTGATGCAAGCGGCTGTTCCGACACTCACGCCGCGTGCGTGTCGGCGACGCATGGAGACGACGATCCGGAGATCTGGAGACCAAACCTCCTTTGAAGGGCTCTTATTGTCGGGCGACACGCACATTTGCGCGGGCATAGGTGAGGTCGATAGCTGCACGGGCGATAGTGGTGGTCCGCTCGTCTATCGCCCAGAAGAGGGCAGTCCGATCCAGATCGGAATCGTGAGTTGGGGACTTGGCTGTGCGCGCGAAGACGCCCCCGGAATCTATGTCCGGGTGGCGCACTACAAGGATTGGATCAGCGCCATTATCAGTGATACGCCGAGCGCGACTTAAGCAATCATGCCGCCATCCAGCACGATGGTGTGACCATCAACCCAGGCGCTCGCGCGCGAGGCGAGATAGATGGCGGTGCCGGCCATATCTTCTGGTTCGCCCATTCGACGCCGGGGGATTTGCTTGATCACCTGCTCTCTGATCGCGTCCGTATTGGTCGCTTCCTTGGTCATTTCGCTTGGAAAGAATCCCGGGGCGATGCCATTCACATTGATGTAATGGCGCGCAAGATCGGTGGCCAAATGCTTGGTTAGGTGGATGACGCCGGACTTACTCGCCGAATAGGCATAAGACGGCATTTCGGGATTGGTGATACCGTTGATCGAGGCGATATTGATGACCCGAGCTGGATCTTCTTTTGACCCGCCTGCGCGCAACAAGGGCAGCGCTTTCTGGGTCATGAAAAAGATCGACTTGATGTTGATATTCATCACCTTGTCCCAGCCGTCCTCGGGAAATTGATCAATCGGCGCGATCCAGTTGGCGCCAGCATTGTTGACCAAGATATCGAGCTGACTCTCTTTTTCAGAAAGTTCGGCAACGAGTTTTTCAATTCCCGCGACTTCAGACAAATCGGCTTGGATCGGGATACAGGTGCCGATCTTGGACAATTCTTCCGCTTTCGCGTTCAGCCGGTCTGCCTTGCGGGCGGAGATGTAGGTTTTGACGCCATTCTCGACGTATCCGCGCGCAATCATCGCGCCGATACCGCTGGAGCCCCCGGTCACGAGTGCGGTCTTTCCCGCAATGTCGAATAAAGTTTTGATAGCCGTCTCCTTTAAGCTGCTGCGTTGAGGCAGTTTTTTTGCAGCTTATGAAGACTAGCGGCTGAGTCCATGCAATCGCGACGTCAGCTCGTGCAATTCGTCATTAGACGAGACATGGTCTAGGACGTCGCCGAGGATCGGTTCCCGTCTTTTGTCCAAGTTTCTCGCCTTCAGACGAAGGCTTCTGATTGTGTTGCGATAGGCAGCGTCCGTTCGATCAAGTTCCAGCCAATCGGCAATGCGCAAGGGCGTTGGATCGCCCTGTTTGAAGACTTGATCATACTCCACCAGTTTGACCGAACGCGGGAACTTGGTTTTGACGCGCAATATGGTTTCGAACATTTGCGACGCCTGGCCAAGCGCCGCCGAGGCATCATTCTCGGCCGGCCAAGACGATTGGTCGACGCTGCGCCGCTGCCAGGACATGGCGACTTCCTCAATGGCGCGCCAAATGATGATCATTTTTGCCCCAGGAAAAGCTTGCAGCAGATTGTTCGCGCGCGCGTAATAATGAGGCCCTTTGTCGCCATGATAGATCGCCTGATCGTATTTCTCACGCAGACTCTCATAGAGGTTATGATATTTCCCGCCAGATAAGCGGACGGAGGTGTCTTCCGGGCGCCAATCAAAGAAACGGTCCCGTTCAAACAGCGCTTCGGCCGCTGTAAAGAGTTCGCCCGTCGCCGCCAGCGATCGGTAGCGTTCCATGCCGATAGCAATCCGAGAATGCCCGTTCAGCATCTCAGTCAATGCGCTGGTGCCGGAGCGTGGAGGGCCCGCCACAAATAGAAATTTACTCATACGTTCTGTAAAAGGGCCGCGTTTTGCGGCTTGATTTTCAATCAATTGAATCGCCGTTGCGTTATATCTATCGGCAATCTGCGTTGCTGTTTCAGCTCCAAGTTCAACCTAGCGAGCCGACCGCCCTGGTTCACTCTCTCATCGTCTCAAAATCCTGTTGGCAGCGATGATTGGACAGACCATCGGAGGATTGAGCGGGCCCGCCCAAACAGAAGGCAGCAAATACGGCCGTCAGGGCTGGCCTTGCCAGATGAATTGCCTTAGGGAGCGCTCCGTTCTTCCCACAAAGCAGAGGCGCCCCATGGCCCGTTCCTCGTTTGCTGCCTATGCAGACCGCATCAATTTGACCAACTGGGCGCAAACCCAACGCGCGACGTTCACCCCAAACCGGGTCAAGACGGAGCTGCTGGCTGGACTCACCGTGGCGCTGGCGCTGGTGCCGGAAGCCGTCGCGTTTGCGTTTGTCGCTGGCGTCGAGCCACTGGTCGGCCTCTACGCCGCATTTCTGGTCGGCTTGATCACAGCCATCATGGGCGGGCGTCCGGGCATGATTTCCGGCGCCACCGGCGCGCTCGCCGTGGTCATGGTCGCGCTTGTCGCTCAGCACGGCGTCGAATACCTGTTCGCAACGGTCGTCCTGATGGGGGTGTTGCAGGTCGGGGCAGGGGTTTTCAAGCTCGGCAAATTCATACGCTTGGTGCCGCACCCGGTCATGCTTGGCTTCGTCAATGGACTGGCAATTGTGATTTTCCTAGCCCAGCTCGGTCAGTTTCAAGTGCCTGGCACCGCGCATCCCGATGGCCACAGCTTCCTGCCAAATGGCGATTGGTTGCCCGCCGGCGAGATGACCATCATGCTCAGCCTGATCGCGGTGACGATGGGGATCATTTGGGGTCTGCCCAAGCTGACCAAAGTCGTGCCAGCGCCGCTCGCCGGCATCGCCGTGGTGGCCGCCCTGGTGATTGGCTTCGGGATCAATACGCCGGTGGTCGGCGATCTCGCCTCGATCAAGGGTGGCCTGCCGGACTTTCACATTCCTGCCGTCCCGCTGAACCTCGAAACGCTTGAGATTATCCTGCCTTACGCCATTGTTCTGGCCGCGATCGGGTTGATTGAAAGTCTTTTGACGCTCAATCTGGTCGGAGAGATCACAAATCAGCGCGGCGGCGCCTCACAGGAATGCGTCGCACAAGGCACCGCCAATGTCGTGACGGGCTTCTTTGGCGGCATGGGTGGCTGCGCGATGATCGGGCAGTCCATGATCAACGTTAAATCCGGCGGGCGGACGCGCCTATCCGGACTGTCGGCGGCGCTCTTTCTGCTCGCCTTCATTCTGATCGGTTCACAATGGATCGAGATGATCCCGCTCGCAGCATTGGTCGGTGTCATGTTCATGGTGGTGATTGGCACGTTCGCCTGGAACAGTTTGCGGATCATGTCCAAGATTCCCTGGACGGATGCATTTGTCATTATTTTGGTTACGGCAGTGACGGTCTGGCAGGATCTCGCCGTTGCTGTGGTCGTTGGCGTCATCGTAAGCGCCTTGGCTTATGCCTGGAACAACGCAAAGCGGATCCGCATCCTGCAACGAGATTCAATCCGCACACCCGGGGCCACAGTGTATGAAATTGAAGGCCCGCTTTTCTTCGGTTCGACCGAAGGCTTCGCCGAACTGTTCAATCCCGATGAAGACCCTGATGTAGTAATCGTCGACTTCCTACGCTCGCGCGTCGTCGATCAATCTGCACTTCAGGCCATTGAAGATCTCGCGGCGAAGTATCAATCCAAGGGCAAGACGCTGAAACTGCGCCACCTGTCCCGAGACTGCCACAAGCTGCTCACGAAAGCCGGTCAATTGATGGTCGATAGTGAAGACGATCCAGACTATGCGCTGGCGGTCGATTATAATGTGCGCACAGGGATTTTTGGCGGGGGGCACTAAAGCGAACCCCTTTCGCATCCGCTCTGGACCCGTTTGTCGTCTCGCGCTAACGCCGGAGACATGACCGATTCAGTCCTAACCAAGACCGAGGGCGGTGTAGGCTACATCACTCTCAATCGCCCGGAAGCGTTGCACGCGCTCAATCTTGATATGTGCGAGACCATCCTCGCCGCGCTCCGCGTCTGGGCACAGGACCCAGGCGTTCAAATGGTGATGATCTACCATGCCGAGGACACACGCGGGTTCTGCGCAGGCGGCGATATTGCCATGCTGCGCGAGAGCGGTCTAAGCGATGGCAAAGAGGCGCGCGCTTTCTTTGCTGAAGAGTATCGCATGAACGCGGCGATCAAAGCCTTCCCCAAGCCTTATCTGGCGCTCATGGACGGTATCACCATGGGCGGTGGCGTCGGACTATCGGTACATGGCTCACACCGCGTCGCGACGGAACGAACCCTGTTTGCCATGCCAGAAACCGGTATTGGTTTGTTTCCAGATGTTGGGGGCGGTTGGTTCTTGCCGCGTCTGCGCGGAGAGCTCGGCACCTGGCTCGCGCTCACCGGCGCGCGGCTCAAGGGCGCCGACGTTGCCGCCGCCCGGGTCGCGACCCATTTCCTGCCGTCTGAATTGATACCCAATTTGAAGGTTCAAATCGCCGAGGCAGATTTTTCGGCTGGCGCGGCAGAAATGCTGGGTGAGATCCTCTCCCGGCTTACGCATGCGATCCCCGCGGGGAGTTTTGAATCCCATTTGGACGCCATCAATACCTGCTTTGCGGGAGACAGCGCTGAGGCGATTGTCGCGGCCCTCGAAGCCAATGGCACGGAATGGGCAGATCAACAGGTCGAGACAATCCGCAGCAAGTCACCCGAGACCGTGAAGCTCGCTCTGCGCCAGGTCAGGGAAGGGGGGCAATGTGAGACGTTTGAAGACAATATGCGGATGGAATACCGGATCGGATGGCGAAAAGTGAAATCGCCAGACTTTATCGAAGGCGTTCGAGCCGTGATTATCGACAAAGATCATCAACCCAATTGGACTCCGGCGAAACTTGAAGACGTGACGGAGGCTGATGTCGCGAAATATTTCGAGCCGTTGGGCGAAAATGAGCTCAGCTTTGACTGATCTAGACGCCGAACTGTCCGCTTGGTGCCAGTCTTATGTTGATGCGTTCAACACGGAGGATGCGAGCGCGATTGCCGCGCATTGGACGTTTCCGGCCCTGTCCACGCAGGCGGGGCGGTCATTCACCTTCAAAAGCGAAGAGCATTTCGCCAAGAATACGGAAATCCTGCTCGGCTTCTATCAGGCCCAGTCCGTGCACCGCGTCGAGCGCGCTCTGGTTTCGGCGCAACGCCTCCACCGCGATACGGCATCGATGATCGTCTCTGACGTGATGTACACCGCAGATGGGCAGGAGATCGCGCACTGGCAGGCGGCCTATGTGCTGCAGCGTGTCGACGGCACATGGAAAGCGGTCATGGCCGTGGCAGATGGCGAAACCGAAGCCTGGGCGGCGCGCGGAACACCGCTGAGCGGTTAGAGCGTCGCCGCATTAGGGTGAACGTGTGTGTCCGCGTTTTCACCTCAAAAATCGAATTTTGCGCTTGTTTCAGGGGTAAAAGTAACACTTTCGGCCGTTTTGTTAACCAAGACAGGCCGAAAACAAGACGTGCTTAACGAATTATAAGGGTCAATACTGTAAATCTACTCAAACTACAACAAAAGTTGAGTGGTGATGGTAATGACAATGACTTATGGCGCAGCCGAGGCTGCCAGCGATTCCGTGAGCGTCGCTGAATCTTTCGTAAAATCTCTTTCCCTTCTGGAGCAGGCACATCGCCGTCTCCACGATGTCGTTAAAGACGATCTCGAGCGTGGTGGTGAGCGCCACCTGACCGGTGTTCAAGCGCTTCTTCTTTATGAAATTGGCGAAGACGAAACCCCCGCATCGACCCTTCGTTCGCGTGGTGCGTTTGCCGGTACGAGCTTGTCTTATAACGTTAAAAAGCTGCAAGAGGGTGGTTACCTGATCCAATCACGCTCAGAGCGCGACAAGCGTACTGTTCGCCTGAAACTGACTGAGCGCGGTCACAAAGTTCGCCAACGTGTCGTCGATCTGTTCGACCGTCAGGCAACGGCTCTTGAACCAACGGCGAGCGTGCGCCAGGACGATCTGAGCCAATTGAACAAAACGGTTTCGCGCCTCGAGCGCTTCTGGACTGACCAGATCCGTTTTCAACTATAGATGAGTGTACCTTAGCCTGAATACTTGATTAGTATTGGGGATGCTTGGGAGGGTACATTTCATCTTGATCATGGCGCTGTCGTGGCCTGAGGCCACGGCAGCTCCTTGGACTCATGACGATGGTGCGCTGTATGCGCGGGCCTCGGTCGCGCAGGAACAGATTGAGGGGCTCTCTGCCTGGCGGGCCGATCTTTACGCGGAATATGGGCTGAGTGACACACTAACCCTCTCGCTTAAGACCGAAGCGGTTGCGTTTGAATCCGGGGCTGAGGATTTTGACACGCAAGGCTGGCGCGCCACGCTTCGCCAGCGCATTTTTCAATCGGACACGTTTAATCTGACCCTGGAAGGCGGGGTGTTGAAAGGCGGCGCGATTGGCGGGACCAATGGCTGCGAGACGCTCGGCATTGAGGTGAGGGGCGGCGCCTCTTGGTCCGGCGACCTGTGGGATCACCAGACCTTCACCTTTGCAGAAGCCGTCCAACGCGAGCATGAGCGCTGCCGGAGAACGCGATACGAAGCCGGATTTGGTCAGGAGATTGTCGACAACCTTTGGAGCGTGACGCAAGTCTGGATCCAGCGAGGCCCGCAACGGGGCGATTCAAACAAAACGCAGACAGAAATGATGTGGCGACGCGAACATGCGGACTATTCCGTCGGGTATCGGAGAGAATATGGCGGCAATTTCCGGGAAGAAAGCATCTTTCTTGCTGTTGCGAAGCGATTCTGAGGGTGTTTTTGCGTCAAAATCCGTCTTAAACAGGCTTTATGCCGGATACATCGACCAGAATAGGCAGCCGTCTGAGCCGTACGGATCTGATTGAGGGGCTCGACGCTTTGGAACAGCGTCTGCTCTGGCTTGCCAGTTGGACCATTCATAATGCCAATCATATTCGCCCGAGCCGCGACGGATTGAAAGTCGGCGGCCATCAGGCGAGTTGTGCGTCCATGACCACGCTGATGGCGGCGCTTTATTTTCATGTTCTAAGACCCAAAGACCGGGTGGCGGTGAAACCGCACGCTTCGCCCGTGCTGCATGCGGTTGAGTATCTCTATGGGCGCCAGTCGCAAGATCAGTTGGAACGCTTTCGCGGCTATGGCGGCATGCAATCCTATCCATCCCGCACCAAGGATCAGATCCGGGTCGATTTCTCGACCGGGTCGGTTGGGCTTGGCGTCGCCGTCACGGCATTTGCCTCTCTGGTTCAGGATATGTGGCTCGCGCGCGGCGAGATGGAAGCGAATGAGTCCGGGCGCTTCATTTCCTTGCTCGGCGATGCAGAGCTGGATGAAGGCAATATCTACGAAGCCCTGATCGAGGCCTACAAGCATGACATCCGCAACACATGGTGGATCGTTGATTATAATCGCCAAAGTCTCGACGCGACGACTTCGGAAAAAATGTTCGATCGTTTCGACGATATTTTCGAAACGGCGGGTTGGGATGTTCTGACGCTAAAATATGGCGCCCGCCAAAGAGCCGCGTTCAAAAAACCGGGCGGGGCGCGCCTGCGCAAATGGATCGATGATTGCCCCAATGATCTTTATGCGGCGCTGACTTATGAGGGCGGCGCGGCCTGGCGCCGACGGTTGAGCAAAGACCTGAAACGGTCGCCCAAAACTTTGGAATTGCTTGAGACCTATGATGATGAAACGCTCGCCAATCTGATGACGGAGTTGGGCGGGCATTGCCTGGTTACGCTGCTGGATGCGTTTGATCAGGCCGCTGCGTCCGAAACGCCGAAACTGATCATTGCCTATACGACCAAAGGGCGACGACTGCCGTTCCAGGGCCATAAAGACAATCATTCCGGCCTGATGACTCCCACTCAGATTGCCGAGTTGCGGGAAAAAATGGGGATCGCGGACGGCGATGAATGGATGCCATTTGCGGGGCTGACGCCGACGCGCATCGACAAGGCCAAACGCGTTCTGGAGGAGGCGCCCTGGCAGGCCTCACGAAAGGAAGACCGCAGCGCGCCCTCGGTCCTCGTACCATCCTTATCGGACTTCCCGGATCCCGGCCGCGGCAAGAGTTCAACGCAGGTCGCATTCGGCAAGATCATGAATGACCTGGCCCGCGAAGAGAGCGATTTTGTCTCTCGCATCGTGACCACGTCTCCGGATGTGACGGTGTCGACAAATCTCGGGGGATTCGTCAATCGCAAGGGCTTGTTCTCGCGCTCGGCCAGCGAAGACGTGTTCAAGAAACGCAAGATTGCTAGTCCTCAAATCTGGGCCCACAGCCCGAAAGGGCAGCACATTGAGCTCGGGATCGCTGAGAATAATCTGTTCTTGATGCTGACCGCATTGGGATTGTCTAAAGACCTGTTTGATCAGCGGATTTTCCCGGTTGGCACCGTCTATGACCCGTTCATTGCGCGCGGGCTCGATGCGCTGAATTATGCTTGTTATCAGGATGCGCGGTTTATTTTGGCCGCGACGCCTTCCGGCGTGACCCTGTCGCCCGAAGGTGGGGCGCACCAATCCTTGTCCTCGCCGCTGATCGGCATGGGCCAACCCGGTCTAACCTATTGGGAACCGGCCTATTCAGACGAAGTGCGCGTCATTTTGCGCGAAGCCTTTGATGCGGTGGAGCGAATTGAAGGAGGGTCGTCTTATTTGCGGCTGTCGACGCGCCAAATCGAACAAGTGGATCGCGACATGTCTGTGGCGCTGGCCGATGATATTTTGAACGGCGCCTATTGGGCAACGCCGCCAAAAGAAGGCGCGCCGCTTGCGATCGCCTATTGCGGCGCGTTGGCCCCCGAAGCGCGAGACGCCTTCGAACAGTTGCAAGATGATGTTCCAAGCGCCGGCCTCCTGGCGATTACATCGCCAGATGTCTTGCATAGAGATTGGATGGCCGCGTCACGATCGCCTTGGACCGGCGAGACAGGGCGGATCAGCCATATTGAACAGCTTTTGACGCAATTGGCGCCCGGCGCCGGGCTCGTCACCTTAATCGATGGCGCGCCATCGACCCTGTCCTGGCTTGGGTCTGTGAACGGCCAGCGCGTTCGGGCATTGGGTACCGAACGCTTTGGTCAAACAGGTGACTTGCCGGACACATTTGCCGAGCATCGTCTGGATGCGAGTGCAATATTGGACGCGGCGGCGAGCTTACTCGCCTGAATAGCCGGTTTCAGCCATGATGTAGGCGATGACAGCGGTCCGGTCTTCTGGCTTTCGCACGCCGGCAAAGCTCATTTTGTTGCCGGGAAGGAAGTTTCTGGGGCTTTCCAGCCATTCGGCGAGGATTTCTGGCGTCCAGACGATGTCGGACTCTTCCACCGCCTTTGAATACGCAAATCCTTCTACAGTGCCGATTTCCTGTCCGAAGACGCCATAAAGGTTTGGTCCGACCAGGTTTTGACCGCCTTCGTTCAACGTATGGCACGACTGACAGAGTTTGAACGTTCGCCGCCCACGATTGTAATCCGCACTTTTGTACGGTTCAGGCAAGGCCGCGAAGGCTTCCGATGTATCGACTTCCTGGGTTGAGGCCGCGGGTTCAGCCGCTGGAGTCTCGTTAGGTGCCGGATTTTCAACGTTATTTTCAGCCGGCGCGGGTGTATCACCCCCACCACCTCCACATGCGGTCAAGAGAACGGCCGATGCCAGAGCAAATGCGCTATTTTTGAAAAAAGTCATTAAAAAACGGTCCTGTAGTGGGATTTAACAAGAGTATAATGCCCGGATTTGGCGCTGAGGCAACCGCCAATCTTGTCTCACAGGATCATTTCTTTTCGGACAAATGAACGATGCGGACGGATTTCGCGCGATGCGCAGCAAAATCAGGCGGATAAGGGGGATATTAACCATAAACGGGTACCCCAAGCTCATAAAAACAAAAATACCGATGGTGGTTAAAAATGAAATGGGCGAAGACTGGATTGGCCGCGTTGGCGGTGATCCATGCTGGCGCAGCGCATGCTGAGCCGCAAAATTCTGATCTTTGGATTGGCTTTCCGGATAGCGAAAACGGGTTTTTGCTAGACGAAGCAACCGGCAATGTCTGGATGACCGGACCGTGTCTGAAAACGCTTGAAACAGCCGTGAATACAGGCGCTTTGTGGGTGTCGCATACGATCGAACTGGTGTCGATCGGGCGCTCAATGGTGACGCTGGATCAACGGTTCGAACTGGATACAAATCCGATCGCACCGCAAATCACGGTGATTTCGAATGGCCGGGGCGGTGCGCAGAACTTTTCTGTCATGGTCGACCGCAATTGCACCGCCGGTGGACGATGCCATGACCTGATCCTCAGCCAGCAGGCCTGTCAGGGCTAATCACGCATCCCTTCGGGGATTACTGCGATGCGAGTACGTCTGGGGTCATCTGTTGCGGCAATTGCCGTTTTGGTCAGCGCTTTGAGCGGCGTTGAGGCGGAACCTATTGTCCAGAATAGCGCCCCGGAACAGCAAACGCAAAGCGGTGTCGATGCGACGCTAACCGTAATAGATGCTGCAGAACCACAGATTCTGGAAGATGCTCCGGAAAGCGCACAATCGATCGAACATGTAGATATGGTGATCGAGGGGCTTTTGATCTCGATCCGAAGCCGCGAAACCGGCAATGGCGACCGCGAATACAATTTGACCGACGTCGCAAAAGCCTTGCGCAGCAAAATCGAGCTGCATGACACTCTATTGGGCTATCATCGCTTCCAGGATGGCGCTCTGATGTCGATCAATATGGCCGATGGCAAGGTGCGGTCGAATAAGATTGTGCTTGGCAAATTGCCAGATTTTGAACCGCGCGAGATGGCCGATCCCTGGATTGGCTTGAACGCTGTGGCGGTGATGTCGGGCACGCATGTCACCGAGGATGATCAGGGCCGGATCGAATTGAGCCTCGATGACCGTCTGAAACCCCAATTTGGCCTCGAAATCTGGGTCAATGGCGCTCCGGTTGATACGTTTAGCAATGAGGCCCGTACGATTGGCCCGGTTCTACTGGTGCCATTGGAGCCGATTGTCGAGGCGCTGGGCCACGAACTGACCGTCGCCAATGGCACCGTCACCGTGCGTCGCCAGCAGGATCAGGCCGCCATCAATCTGGAGCTTGCGACGGGCTTGATCTCGGTCAACACCACACCGCGCGGCGTAACGCCAGATATGCAGCTGGCGGAGCGTGATACGCTGCTGCTGCCATTCGGGGCGGTGGAAAGTCTGACCGGGACGCATATCAAACTGGTTCCCGGCACCAATCGGGTCGAAATCTCGCTCGATACCCGCCTCGACAGCACCGCTCTGCCGGGTGCAGATGTTGCGGAGGAGGCCAAAGCGACGCCGTTCACACTTGAGAGCGTCACCTATGATGTCAGCGATCGTGGGCCGTTGCGGGTCGAAGCGCTGGCGCATGTGAGCAATTACAATCTTCGCGGCCGCGTCGAAACGGCCGGCGGTGTGCAAAACCTGGCGCCGACCCAGCCGGCCTGGGCCTCTGTTGACGTCACCTCGCTGACCGGTTGGGCCGGTACGGTCGGTGATTACAATTCCAATTTCAGAGAACTGGCTGGTGTGGGCGGCAATCGGATCCGCGGCGCGTCCTGGCGTCAACAGCGGCCGAGCGGCACAATCATCGCCATCGCGGCAGGGGTTCCGTTAACCGGGGCAAATGCCGATAGCGATGAAGTCGCCGTCCCAACCTTTGGTGGATTTGTCGCCGGCGGACGGTTGATTTCAGAAGACCAATCTCAGGATGTCGGCCTTTCTGCGAGCCTGTCAGAAGATGGCGAAAGCGGTGCGGTCGTGGTCAATGGCCAAAAGTCCTTCCACTTCGACAATCGCGAGAAAGGCCTTCAATCGGCGTTCGTATCGGCAGATCTCGGGGCCTTCACCGGCGATGCGAGCGGCGCCGATATTCGGGCACGCGCCTCTGCCAGCTATGCCTTGAACGACCAAACCGGCCTCAATGCATCGGCCAATTATGAGGGCGCCAAATTCGCAGCCGGTGCCGAACGCGCCAATTTCGGCGGTGTCTTCGATCAACGCATTGGCGCCCGAACGAATGTGTCCTTCGGCGCGAACTGGCGCGCAGATCAGCCCTGGGGCGCGTTCAATCGCGTATCCTTCGCGTCGCGCGCTTCTGTTCGTCATCAGGGCGGCGACAATTCCGCGACCGATACGGTCTTGAGCGTCGCCGCCAACACCCAGATTGGTGAAACGGGCCCGAACGTCTCGGCGATTGTGCAAACGTCGAACTCGAATGAGGGCGATGTCTCAGCCAATGGAACATCATTCCGCGTTCGCGGATTGCAGCGTTTTGGCTGGGGCAGCGTGACGGCGTCATATCAAAACACCAGTTCCAGTGCCGACGAAGGCTCTGAGCAGTTTGTTGCGACAGCGCAAGCGAACCCCATCCGCAAACGCCTGAACAGCAAGGGCGCCCTGATCCAGGTGGCGCCGAACGCAACAGTAAATTGGAATGGTGAGGATACCCGCCTGAACGTCGGGGCATCCGCATTGATTGATGCGGGACGGACATTTGGATCAAAACTTGATCTGCAGGGGCGTTTCTCTGCGTTTTCGGATTTCTCTGACGATGCTGAAGCGACCACGAATACCCGTTTCCTTGGCACGCTTGAAGCGCGCTATCGGATCACTCGAAACACGCAGCTGACAGCGATCTATACAGATGATTTTGAAGGTCGTACGGACTTGTCGGTCGGGCTTCGGGGGACAGTGAACTTCAATGCGCCGCGCCAGAGCCGTTTGCCGGATGATGGCAAAGGCATTTTGAACGGCCGGGTTTTCCTCGACCGAAATCGTGATGGCATTCGCCAGGATAGTGAACCGGGCATTCCAGGGGTGCGCGTCACTGTGATCGGCACGCGCTTGGCGCTCAACACATCGCGTGAAGGCTATTTCACCATTCAGAATGTGAAACAGGGCCTGTATGCCGTGACGGTGAGCAAAAAGAGCCTGCCGCTTGGCTATATGGTGCCTGAAAATGCCCAGCCGCGGGTCACAATCGGCGCGGGTCGCCGGACCGATGTGGATATTCCGCTGATCCAGTCGGGTCAGGTGCGCGGAACAATTTTCTTTGATGAAAATGCCAATGGAGTCACAGATCCAGGCGAAAAACGTATTGAAGGACAATGGGTTAAGTTGGTTTCTGAAGAAACGGGGCAGGTTGAAACCATTCACTCGGCATCTTTCGGGCAATACGGGTTCGAGAATGTCGCGCCGGGCGCTTACACATTGCAGGCAACGGTGTCCGGACAGCCTGTGAGTCAACAAATCTTAGTGGATAGCCAAAATCCGTTCGTGGTCGCGCCCATTCCGATCCCGCCGGACCTGGCTGATAAAGGAGGCGGTGTGGATCTCGCCTCCGGTGTTTTGGGGGACCCCTGACACAAGTCGACCCCGGCAGAATGCCGGGGTCTTTTTTTGGGAGGAAGGTCTGGTTTTTTTTAGGATTGTGCTCGGCGGGCTCCCAACATCATCGTTTTTATGTCTCCGCCGGTCTGAAAACTCAAAACCAGCAGGTAGATAGAGAGGAACAAAATTCCGCCGGTCGCGCCAAGGATCGCCAGGCCGAATCCGAGCGGCGAAAAATCGTTTCGCCAAGCACACCACAGGGCCGACAAAAGTAGGAACCCCATGAAATCGAAATTGAACTGGCCTTGCCAGCTCATCGCCTGAATCTCGGCGAAGAAAGGCGGGATCAGATTCCAGCCATGCTGCGCGCCGACCATCAATGTGTAGACGAGCAGACTGATGAGGAGGAGGGCGAGAAACATTCGAAATAGGGTCATGAGGGGGTCTCCTGCGTGAGATGGGATTCAGATACCGCCGGGCGCCAAAGTGGGCCGACGGCAATCATCAAGAAAATGAAATTGAACAGGACGTTGCTGGCATTGCCGGAGGCGGCCGAGCCGGCGCTGTCAATTACGAACCAGCAAATGGCGCCGATGACGACCGATTTGCGAACGCCCTCTGGCGCGGCATCATAGACCCACGCTGACAGACACCAGATCATGATCCCCCAGCCGACCAAAAATCCACCCGCCAAGGCTGAAAGGAAACGAGTGTCTGGCGAGGCATAAGTGGTCGCCCCATCGACGGGCCAACTGAGTAAATCGAGCGTCAGACGGGCCGGTTCCATTGTCTCAGTCATACTGCCCAGCACGAAGATGGGACCAAACGATCCGATGACGATGGCCGTGACCTTGAGCCATAATTTGTGAAATGAGTGCGACATGAGAGGCGCTCCCTTGTTTGTGTGAGCGCAAGGTGCCGATCCGTGAGAATGAAATCAATTACCTCTGAGGTAACTGACCTTATGCGCCACATGCGCTAAGGACATCTCATGACCCAATTTGCAGAGACCCTGAAAACCTGGCGAAAGGCCCGTCGTTACAGCCAATTGGAGTTGGCGAATGAGGCCGAGGTGTCGTCTCGCCATCTCTCATTCCTGGAAACCGGACGTGCCAATCCAAGTCGTGAGATGATCCAAAAGCTCGGTGAAGCCCTCAGCCTGCCATTGGCGGTTCGCAACCAATTGCTTGCGCATGCCGGGTTCGCGGCGCGATATCCGCAACGGGTTTGGACCTCGGATGACATGTCGCCGATCAGGGACGCGGTTGAGTACACGCTGCGCCAGCATGCGCCTTATCCGGCCATCGCGGTCGACCGGCATTGGACGATACTGCAAATGAATGCACCAGCCGAACAATTGTTCGCTTTGATCGGGGCGCGGGTCGGGCGCAGTCTGATCGATGTGATGCTGGACGAAAGCGTGCAGGCAATGATCGAAAACTGGCCCGAAGTGGCCCACCATACATCCCAGCGTCTGCGAACAGAGAGTGCATCGCGTGGCGGTGACGCTCGGCTTGATGCGGCGATTGAAGCTTTGGCGAGTGCGCCAGCGCCTGAACAGTCGCCAATCGGTCCGGTCATTCCGACCATCTATCGCGCTGGAGACCTATATCTGTCATTGTTCACGACGATCGCTCAGTTTGGAACGCCGGAAGATTTGGCGCTCGATGATTTGAAGATCGAATTGTTCTTCCCGGCGGATGAAGCGACGGCACAGACCTTGCGCGCCCTCTCAGCAGCCTAGGCGAAAATCCGGCTTTCCCCGCTGCGGTCTTGGACTACAGTAGGTTTCTCAGATGTGAGGAGAGAGCATGGTTCGCGCGATTCAAAGCTTCCTTTGGTTGGGGGGACTCGTCGTCTCCCTTTTCTGTCAGCAAGCGCTGGCACAAGCGTCGTTTGAGCAAGGCCGCTCGGTCACTGGCGAGCGCGCCGTGTTGGAGTTTCGCGACCGCATCGCCCCCGAAAATGAAATGACCCGAGACCGGTTGGAGACCCTGTTGCCCGCCCTGATGGACGAAACCGGGCTCGATATGTGGCTGATCATCAACCGCGAATATGCCGAAGATCCGGTCTATTTCACGCTGGTGCCACAACCAGTCTTCGCCGCCCGCCGAACGACCATTCTGGTCTTCTATAAGGACGGCGACACGTTCGAAATGCTGACGGTCAATCGCTACCCCTTAGGCGAACCCTATGAAGCGGCCTGGGAAGGCGGAGACCTGGACGAACAATGGCGCGCCCTCGCCGACCTGATCGAAGACAAAAACCCCGAGCGCATCGGGATCAATGTCTCTGAGCATTGGCCGGTGGCTGATGGTTTGACGCATGGATTGCAACAAAGATTGGTCGCGGAGCTGCCAGATCGGTTCTCGGATCGCCTGGTCAGCGCAGAGGATCTCGTGATCCGCTGGATCGAGACGCGAAGTGACCTGGAAATGGATGTTTATGGTCACATTGTTGGCGCCGCCCGCTCGGTGATCAGCGAGGCGTTTTCTTCGCAAGTTATCACCCCTGGCGTCACCACGACCGATGACGTCGCATGGTACATTCGCCAGCGGTTTGAAGACCTCAACCTTGCGCCTTGGTTCAACCCTTATGTGAACGTCCAGCGACCCGGGCTGGCCTGCGAGGAAGATCAGCCCTTTTGCGGGATAGAGGGCGTGATCCGCCGCGGTGACATCATCCATACGGATGTTGGAATTTGCTATCTCAAACTGTGCACGGACACCCAGGAAATGGGCTATATTGCGCATCTGGGCGAAAACGAGGTTCCAGCCGGATTGCGCGATGCGATGGCGGTGGGCAATCGGTGGCAAGATTTCCTGACCAGTTCATATCAGACCGGATTGACAGGCAATCAGGTGCTTGCGGAAACGCGGAATAAGTGCGCCGAGGCCGATTTGAATTGCGCGACCTATACGCACCCGCTTGGCTTTTTCGGCCACGCGCCGGGGCCCACAATCGGTATGTGGGACAATCAGGGCGATACGCCCGTTCGCGGCGATTGGCCGGTCCACTCGAACACGTGTTACGCCATTGAGGGCAATATCAAGGCCTCCATTCCCGAATGGGACGGGCAACTTGCGCAGATCAAACTGGAGCAAGACGCTTGTTTTGATGGAGAAAAAGTCGATTACCTGGCGGGGCGACAGACCGAATGGCACATCGTTCGATAGACAAAGTTCCAGCCGTGTGCGTCGAGCGCGTCTGACAGGTGTCGCCGTCGGCCGCTTTAACCATGACTTGAGGTCTCTTGGTTATCAGCCTTATGCATGGGACGAAAAACTGCGTTAGATGATCACCATAGCTGGGCGATTCCAGCCTCTGTTTTGCCGCGATTGCAGCGACTGGCGCTCCTTTATGGAGGGCTGTTTCTGGTTACGAATTTCGTGCTCACTTGGCTGACGCCAGGTCTGGCTTATGGCGCACGGGGCGTGGTCGGTGCGGACTTTCTCGCCTTTTACACCGCCGGTGAAATGACGCTTCAGGGCAGGGCGCTCGACGCTTATGATTTCGAGGCCTTTGACGCCGCGCTGCAGACGCGGTTGGCCAATGAGCATCTCGGCATGATGTGGCAATATCCGCCTTTAATGTTCTTCCTCGCCGGACTGCTCGCGCTGATGCCGTACAAGATCAGTCTTTGGATCTGGATATCCGGCACCGCTGCGCTCTTTGCCTGGGCCTTAAACCGACTGATTGCTGCCGCGGCGCCCGAGCTTAGCGCAAGGTGGATGATTGTGGCCCTCGTGCTTGCGTCGCCGCTCTGCATGATCGTCGTCACAAGCGGGCAGATCAGCCTGTTTACCGGTGCGATGCTGATGACCGCGATCTATCGCCCCAAGGTGCGCTGGTTGATGGCGGGTTTGGCAGCCGGGTTTTTGACCATCAAACCGCAACTTGGCGTGCTCATCCCGTTGGCCTATCTGGTTGCGGGTGCCTGGCGAGCATTTGGCGTGGCCGCGGTGACCGGCATCTTGATTCATTCAGCGGCGATTTTGGTGTTTGGTCCGGAGACGATTTCGGCCTTTTTCAATGCCGTGATCCGCCTGCAATCCGACGTGGCCGGCAGCGGCACGCACACGCCGCCGGAAAACATGACCACCTTGTTTGCGCAATTGCGGTATTGGGACGTGGCAGCCAGTGTCGCGATGCCGCTTCATCTACTGCTGGCGGTCAGTGTGGTCGTCAGCGTGACCTATCTTTGGTGGCGACATTCAGAATCTGCCGACCAAGGCCTTTATCTGGCGGCGCTTCTGGGCGCGGGCGCGATATTGGTGACGCCATATGCCTATGCATATGAAATGACCGCCCTTGTTCCTGCGGCGCTCTGGCTGGCCTTAAAGAGCGGCCGGTATCGCGCGATCGGGGCGACGGTCCTCGCGGTTGCGTGGGCCTTGCTTGCGATCCGCGGATTTGTGCCGCTTGATTCAATTTTCCAGCTGCCCTTCTTGGTCTCGACCGCTGCGTTTGTGTTCATCGCCTATGACGGATTCCGGGTGCAGCAAACCAGCACCGCAACCGCCGAATCTTAGTCTTTTCTGACGCTTCATTTCCAGTTGCAAATGGTTCTCAGCGACGTGACGCCTCGTCGCACAAATAGTGGGCAGAATTCCTACTGAAAAAGGATAGGATAAAGCGCTCAGTTAATGTTGCGCTCACCCGTAAACCATCCTATCGGGGCGCAAAGAATTGTCCGCGACTTTGAGAGGAAGGTGCGCGAAATGTCCGAAGTTGAACGACTTGCACTCGATTACATGCCCGTGATCCTGTTTTTGGGCATTGGTCTGGCCATGTCCCTCTTGTTCATTGTTGGCAATGCCATCCTCGCGCCGAGTAATCCGGATCCGGAGAAAAATTCGGCTTATGAATGCGGCTTCAATGCGTTCGACGATGCGCGGATGAAGTTTGATGTACGCTTCTATCTGGTGGCGATTCTGTTCATCATTTTTGATCTCGAAGTGGCGTTCCTGTTTCCCTGGGCGGTGAGCCTCGGAGCAATTGGCGTGTTCGGGTTCTGGTCGATGGTGATTTTTCTCGGCGTGCTGACCATTGGCTTCATTTACGAGTGGCGTCGCGGCGCGCTTGAGTGGCACTAAGGGGGCGTTCGATGTCAGGCGATTTCAAACCTTATGCATTGAGTTCCGGGCGTGCATCGGTCGAGGGTGGACATGAAGTCCGCCAAGATGATCCGTTCTATGCCGGTCTGTCCGATGAGCTCGCTGATAAGGGCTTTTTCACAGCCAGCGCCGACGACTTGATCACCTGGGCCCGCACTGGATCGCTCATGTGGATGACGTTTGGTTTGGCTTGCTGCGCGATCGAGATGATGCAAGCCGGCAACCCCCGCTATGATCTCGAGCGCTTCGGTATGGCGCCGCGTGGGTCACCACGTCAGTCTGATGTCATGATCGTGGCCGGCACGCTGACCAACAAGATGGCGCCAGCGCTCCGCAAGGTCTACGACCAGATGCCCGAGCCGCGTTACGTGATTTCCATGGGCTCCTGCGCGAATGGCGGCGGCTATTATCATTACAGCTATAGCGTCGTTCGTGGCTGCGACCGGATTGTTCCCGTCGACATTTACATTCCCGGCTGCCCGCCCACGGCGGAAGCCTTGGTGTACGGGCTTCTTCAATTGCAGAAGAAGATCCGCCGCGAAGGGTCGATTGACCGGTAAGGGATGGCTGAGATGACAGAACAAACTGAAGCCCTCACCGAACTTGGCGAACACATTGCGGGCAAGATGCCGGATGCGGTGCGCAAATTTGACGTCAGCGTCGGCGAACTCACCGTCTATGCGGAGCGCGACCAGATTGTTGCGCTGATCGATTTCTTGAAACGCGATCAGATGTGCATGTTCGAGATGGTCATCGATGTCTGCGGTGTCGATTATCCGGAGCGAAGCCAGCGGTTCGAGGTTGTCTATCACCTTCTGTCCATGCGCCTGAACCAGCGGATCCGGGTCAAGATCTCTACCGATGAAGACACGCCCGTGCCGAGCATTGTAGACCTGCATCGCGGTGCGGATTGGTTCGAGCGTGAGGCCTTTGATATGTATGGCGTCGTGTTTTCGGGGCACCCGGATATGCGCCGCATCCTGACCGATTATGGCTTTGAGGGGCATCCGCTGCGCAAAGACTTCCCGCTGACTGGGTTTACCGAAGTGCGCTATGACGATCTCGAAAAGCGTATCGTGCATGAGCCGGTTGAACTCACTCAGGAGTACCGGAATTTCGATTTCCTCTCGCCATGGGAAGGGATGACGTCTCAGATCCCCGGAGATGAGAAAGCGACCACCGAGGAGGAGGGCGCATAATGGCTGACGATATGAAATCCGTTCCTGAGGAAGATCGCACCTTTACGCTGAATTTCGGACCTCAACATCCGGCCGCTCACGGCGTGTTGCGGATGGTCATGGATCTGGATGGAGAGCTGGTCGATCGCATTGATTGCCATATCGGGCTGCTCCACCGCGGCACCGAAAAGCTGCTCGAGTACAAAACCTACCTCCAAGGCCTGCCTTACTTTGACCGGCTGCATTATTCCGCGCCGATGAACCAGGAACATGCCTGGTGTCTGGCGATCGAGAAACTGGTTGGGGTCGAGGTGCCGCGTCGAGGCAGCTTTATTCGTGTCCTGTACAGCGAGCTTGGCCGGATCCTCGAGCACTTGTTGAACATCGGCACATTCATTCTCGACGTTGGCGCGCTGACCCCGATCACGTGGGCGTTTGAAGAGCGCGAAAAGCTGATGGGCTTTTATGAGCGCGCCTCTGGATCACGTCTACATGCCGCTTATTTCCGCCCCGGCGGTGTCCATCAGGACCTGCCGCAGGATCTGATCGACGACATCATGACCTGGTGCGAAGAATTCCCGGGCATTTTGAATACGCTTGAAAACCTCATCACCGAGAACCGTATCTTCAAACAGCGAAACGTTGATATCGGTGTCGTCGATGAGAAGACGATAATGCAATATGGTTTCTCTGGTCCGATGGTGCGCGGATCCGGTCTGGCCTGGGACCTGCGGCGCAGCCAGCCCTACGAAATCTATTCGGAAATCCCATCATCGGTCTTCCCCGTCATTATCGGCAAGAATGGCGACAATTATGATCGCTACGTCGTTCGCATGGAAGAGATGCTCGTTTCTTGTGACATTATGAAATGGTGCATTGAGAACATGCCGAAAGGCCCGGTCCTGGCGGAAGGCACCAAAGTTTCGCCGCCACGCCGCGCCGAGATGAAGAACAGTATGGAAGCCCTGATCCATCACTTCAAACTCTATACGGAAGGCTTCCACGTCCCAGAAGGCGAAGTCTATGCCGCCGTCGAGGCCCCCGCCGGTGAATTTGGGGTCTATCTCGTTTCAGATGGCACCAACCGGCCGTATCGCGTGAAACTCCGCGCGCCGAGCTTTGCGCACCTGCAGGCCATGGATCATATGTGCAAAGGGCACCAATTGGCAGATACGTCAGCCATCCTCGGATCGCTCGACATCGTGTTTGGTGAGGTGGACCGCTAGTGCTTCCGATTCCTGCTTCCTGGGCCGTCTATTTGGCCGTTCTGACGGGCGTCTTCCTGTTCCTGTTGGGGGCCGTATTTATGCTGTCGCCCGCCAAAGGATTCGCGATGACGAAACATCGCGCCGAGAACCTGCCAACCATTATGGCGGGGCGGTACTTCTTTATGGTGCTGATCGCAGTCGGCGTGGCATTAACGGGCAGCTTGCATCAATTGGCCTTCGTGTTTCTCGGGCTGGCCGGCGTCGCCTTTTTCGATGCCGCCGTCTATGCGCGCGCTAAAACGACGGTCGCTCCGCATCTGGCGGCTGGCATCGGCGCCATCATCGTCGCGATTATCGCGTTGGAAGGGCAGGTGTCATGAGCGCATTTCCGGAACATCGTTTGTCGATCATCACTTTGGGCGTCCGCGACCGCGCCGCCATGACGGCCTTCTATGAGAACGTCATTGGCTTCAAGAACATTGGTCCGGAAGGGATGACTATGTTCGACATGGGCGGCTTCGTGCTCGGCTTGTGGGAAGCCGACAAGCTGGCCGAAGATGCTGGGCAGATGGCCCGCCCCGCGGAAGGCTTCCGCAATGCGGCGCTGGCTTATAATGCCCGCTCCATTGAAGAAGTGGATGAAATTTTCAAACGCTTGGAAGAAGCTGGCGTGGACATCACAACACCGCCGCACAAGGCCTTCTGGGGCGGGTATTCTGGTTATTTCGCTGACCCGGAAGGCAATGCCTGGGAAGTGGCGTTCAACCCATTCTGGAAATTTGATGAGGCAGGCCGTGTGGTTCTGCCGACCGGGGAGACCGCGTAATGGCGCTGAGACGATTTGATCTTGAAGCCGGTGGCGACAGTTTCGCGTTCAAACCGGAAACAGAGCCAAACATCGCCTTTTGGCTGGGAAAATACCCGGCCGATAAAAAGCGTTCGGCCGTCATTCCATTGCTTTGGTTGGCGCAGAAGGACAATGAAGGCTGGTTGTCTGAACCGGCCATGCGCGAAGTCGCTGACCGTCTCGAAATGCCGTACATTCGGGTTTATGAGGTTGCGACCTTCTACACCATGTTCCGCCTCCAACCGGTCGGAAAGCATCACATCCAATTGTGCGGTACGACGCCCTGTATGCTGCGCGGGGCCAATGATTTGAAAGAGGTTTGCCACAAGCTGATCGGTAAACCGATGTCGGTGACAGATGATGGGCGACTGAGCTGGGAAGAGGTGGAATGTCTCGGGGCATGTGCCAATGCGCCCATGGTCCAGATCAATGACTATTATTATGAGGACCTTACGGTCGACTCGCTCTCCGAGATTCTCGGCAAACTCCAGAATGGCGTCGATGTGCCGCCTGGGACGTTTGTTGATCGCGTCAACTCTGCCCCAGAAGGCGGCGCAAAGACGCTTTTGGAAGCAGACCTGTTTGACGGCTCGCGAAACGCGATCGCGACTTTGCCGAACCTGCCGAAAGATGCCCCTGCCGAAGCAGAACCCGCACCGGCACCGGCTCCGGCGGCGGAGAAGAAAACGACCCTGATCAAGGATTCCAAACCGACTCCAAAGGCGGAGGACAAGCCTGAAACGGTTGAAGTCGCTGCTGGAGAAGAGGATGACTTGAAGCGCATCAAAGGCATCGGGCCGGTCAATGAAAAAGCGCTCAACGAGCTTGGCATCTTCAAGTTCAGCCAGATTGCGGCCTGGACCCCAGCCAATATTGATTGGGTCGAGGATTTCATGTCCTTCCCCGGTCGCATTGAGCGCGAAGACTGGATCGCGCAAGCCAAAGAACTGGCAGGCGGCGGAGAGACGGAGTTTTCGAAACGCGTGGACGCCGGCGACGTCGACTCTTCCAAAGACGAGGGAGAGGCATGATGGCGCTGGTTGAGAAACCCGATCCCCGTCGGAAATTGATGCTCGCAGGCGCCTTGGACTCGCTGGTTATTTTTCTCGGCGTGGCCTTGTTCGTGACGTCCGGAAATTTTGTCTGGATTATCGGTGCGATTGCTATCGGCGCCGCGATTAGCGTTCCGCTCATCCTGTCAGCGATGCGCGAACTGAAGGAGCAAAAAGATGCTTCAAGATAAAGATCGTATCTTCACCAACCTGTACGGCGTTCACGATCCGGGCCTTGAGGGCGCGAAGAAGCGCGGCGCCTGGCACCTGACGCGCGAAATGCTCGAACAAGGGCCGGACTGGCTCTGCACGCAGATCAAGGAAAGCGGTCTGCGCGGTCGCGGCGGGGCGGGATTCCCCACCGGGTTGAAGTGGACCTTCATGCCCAAAACGGTTGGCGATCGACCACACTATCTCGTTGTAAACGCTGATGAATCTGAGCCCGGCACCTGTAAAGACCGGGAAATTATGCGCCATGATCCGCATCTGCTCATCGAAGGCTGCATGGTCGCCAGCCGGGCGATGCGGGCGCACAAATGCTATGTCTACCTTCGCGGCGAGTACATTGCCGAACGCGAGGCGCTCGAGAAAGCCGTCAAGGAAGCCTATGAAGCCAAACTGATCGGCAAAGATAATGTGAATGGCTGGGATTTCGATCTCTATGTCCATCACGGCGCTGGCGCCTATATTTGCGGCGAAGAGACCGCGCTGCTGGAAAGCCTGGAAGGCAAAAAAGGCCAACCGCGCTTGAAGCCTCCATTCCCGGCCAATGCCGGCCTTTATGGCTGCCCGACGACCGTCAATAATGTTGAATCGATCGCTGTGGTTCCGACCATTCTGCGCCGCGGCGCGCAATGGTTTGCGGGCTTTGGTCGCCCGAACAATACCGGCACCAAACTGTTCTGTATTTCCGGTCACGTGAACAAGCCGTGCAATGTCGAAGAAGAGATGTCGATCACGTTCCGTGATCTCATCGACACCCATTGCGGCGGCATTCGCGGCGGCTGGGATAATCTGAAAGCGGTGATCCCGGGTGGCTCATCGGTGCCCATGGTGCCAGCTGAGCAGATCATGGACGCGCATATGGATTTCGACACGTTGCGCGATCTGCAATCCGGCCTCGGCACAGCGGCGGTCATCGTCATGGACCAGTCGACCGACCTGATCCACGCGATTGCGCGGATCGCCTATTTCTACAAGCACGAAAGCTGCGGTCAGTGTACGCCATGCCGGGAAGGTACAGGCTGGATGTGGCGCGTGCTCGAACAGATGGTCGTTGGGGATGCCCATCATGACGATATCGAGAAACTGCTCGATGTTTCAAAGCAGGTTGAGGGGCACACAATCTGCGCCCTGGGAGATGCCGCGGCTTGGCCTGTTCAGGGGTTGATCCGCCATTTCCGTCATGAAATCGAAGACCGGATCACGCAGTACCGCGCCCCGCGCGCACTGGTGCAGGGCCACACCGTGGCGGCGGAGTAAGAAGACATGTCCGACGATCTTTTCAAACTGAATATTGATGGCCAGGAAGTCGAAGTGCCACGCTCTTACACGCTGATGCAGGCGTGCGAGGAAGCGGGCGCTGAGATCCCGCGCTTCTGTTACCATGAGCGGCTGTCCGTGGCCGGAAATTGCCGCATGTGTCTGGTGCAATGGCATGGCGCGCCCAAGCCGATTGCGTCCTGCGCGCAGACGGTTGGCGATATGCGGATGAACCCGGATGGCACGCCGCCAAACATCTCAACGAAGGGTGACTATGTTGAGAAAGCCCGCAATGGCGTGATGGAATTCCTGCTCATCAACCACCCGCTGGATTGCCCGATCTGTGATCAGGGCGGCGAGTGTGACTTGCAGGACCAAGCCGTCGCCTATGGCCGCGCAGATAGCCGCTATGAGCTGAACAAGCGGGCCGTCGAAGACAAGAATATGGGGCCGCTGGTCAAGACAATCATGACCCGCTGCATCCAGTGCACGCGCTGCGTGCGCTTCGCGGCTGAAGTCGCAGGCGTTGAAGAGATTGGGATGATTTCGCGCGGCGAGAGCGCTGAGATCACGACCTATCTCGAAGAAAGCCTGACTTCGGAATTGTCCGGAAATGTCATTGATCTCTGCCCGGTCGGTGCCCTGACGTCGAAGCCCTATGCGTTCAACGCCCGCCCATGGGAATTGCGCAAGACTGAAAGCGTCGACATTATGGATGGCCTTGGCTCAAACATTCGCGTCGACGCCAAAGGCGATGCGGTGATGCGCATCATGCCGGTGATCAATGAAGAGGTGAATGAGGAGTGGTTGTCTGACAAGTCACGCTTCATTTGGGACGGTCTAGCACGTCAGCGCCTGGACCGGCCCTACGTCCGAAAAGACGGAAAACTGACAGCGGTCGATTGGGGCGAAGCCTTCGAAGCTGCAAAGACGGCTCTGTCCGTACCGGCCGAAAAAATCGGTTTCATCGCCGGTGATTTGATCGAAGTTGAGCAAGCCAAAGCCGCCCTCGACCTGGCCCGCGCGCTGGGTGTTCAGAATACCGACTGCCGCCCTTCAGGGGCTGATTATGGCGCCGATGGCGTGCGTGAGCGCTATATCTTTAATCCGACCCTGCTGGGCGTTGAAGAAGCAGATGCGCTGCTCTTGATCGGCACCAATCCGCGCAAAGAGGCGGCGGTTTGGAATGCACGCATCCGCAAAGCCTGGCTTTGGAATGAGCTTAAAGTCGGCGTGATCGGTGAGGCGGCAGATCTGACCTATGATTATGAACATCTCGGAACCGGCCCGGAGGCCCTGAAAGATCTGTTCAAGCGCGATAGCGAAATCGCCGAAGCGCTCCGCAATGCCGAAAAGCCGATGATCGTCGTTGGCGAGAGTGTGCTTACGAGAGAGGACGGCGCTGCCATTCTCGCCGCGGCGCACGATTACGCCTTGGAAATCCAGGCCATCAAGGAGGACTGGGCTGGGTTCGGCGTCTTGCACAGTTCGGCTGGCCGCGTTGGCGCGCTCGATACCGGTTTCGTGCCAGGCGAAGGCGGCGAAGACACAGCGACCATATTGAGCGGCGGCATGGAGACCGTGGTCTTGCTTGGCGCAGATGAGGTCGACCTCTCAAAGGCCAGCGGCGCAACAGTTATTTACGTTGGAAGCCATGGTGATGCCGGTGCGAGCAAGGCCGATATCATTCTTCCAGCAGCCGCTTATACAGAGATGGCAGCGACCTATGTGAACACTGAGGGGCGTGTGCAAATGACGCGTCGTGCGGTTCAGCCTAAGGGAGAAGCCCGAGAAGGTTGGGCGATCTTTAGAGCGCTCTCGGACGTCGTGGGCAAAACATTACCTTATGATTCGGCCGACGCCCTGCGCGAAGCCTTGCGGGAATCTAATCCGGTTTTCGCAGGGCTCGGTTACGCCCCAGGCGATGCTGGCGTCGAAGCGCTGAAAGAAAAAATTCCGAGCGGCGGCGCCGCGATTAAGGACGCCCCATTCGTTGCGGCGATTGATGATTTCTATCTCACCAACCCAATCGCACGGGCGTCCAAGACCATGGCGGAGTGTTCTCTGCAGAAACAGGGTCTTGAAACCGTGATGGCAGCGGAGTAGGGCGGCGCGATGACTGGATTGATCGAACAATATGGCGTCCTGACAGGCTGGCTTCTCGTGCTCGGCCAGATCGGGCTGTTTACGCTGGTTCTGTCGCTCTCGATTGCCTTCCTGCTGCTGCTTGATCGCAAGGTTTGGGCGGCGGTGATGATGCGCAAAGGCCCGAACGTGGTTGGACCGTTTGGCCTGATGCAGAGTTTTGCCGATTTCGGGAAGTTCCTGCTGAAAGAGATCATTATTCCAGCGGGGGCGAACAAGACCGTCTTTCTGATTGCGCCCATATTGACGCTGACGCTGGCCTTCGCGGCCTGGGCCGCCATTCCTGTGGCACCCGGCTGGGTCATCTCCGACATCAATGTCGGAATTCTGTACCTGTTCGCGATCTCTTCACTTGGCGTCTATGGCATCATTATGGGCGGTTGGGCGTCGAACTCGAAATATCCATTCCTGGCCTCCCTGCGCAGTGCGGCGCAGATGGTGTCCTATGAAGTCTCGATCGGTCTGATCATTATCACCGTGATCTTACTGGCCGGGTCGATGAACCTCACCGACATCGTCAACGCCCAAGATGGCGGGCTCTTCACGTGGCACTTGCTGACCTTTGAGCACATTCTGATGTGGCCGGTGATGGTCGCGGCCTTTGTCATGTTCTTCGTGTCAGCCCTGGCTGAAACCAATCGTCCGCCCTTCGATCTGCCTGAGGCGGAATCGGAACTCGTGGCCGGTTATCAGGTCGAGTATTCGGCCACGCCCTACCTGCTGTTCATGTTCGGTGAGTATCTCAATATCGTGCTGATGTGCGCGATGATGACCATTCTGTTCCTGGGCGGGTGGCATGGACCGATCCCGCTGAGCGCCGATTTCGTCAACATGTTCCCGGAATGGATCGTCAATCTTGGCCATCTCGCCTGGTTCATGGCGAAACTGGTTTTTTTCTTCTTCCTGTTCGCGCTCGTGAAAGCGGTTGTGCCACGCTATCGCTATGATCAGCTGATGCGCCTCGGATGGAAGATCTTCCTGCCTACCGCGCTCGCCGCTGTCGTGATCGTGGGCGGGTATGTCGTGTATGGAGGTGTTCAGGCATGAGCCTAGTTCAAACCATTCGAGGGGCGTTTCTCACCGATTTCATTTCCGCCTTTGGCCTGGGCATCCGGGAGATGTTCCGGCGCAAGGCGACGGTGAATTATCCGTTTGAGAAAAACCCGGTCAGCCCGCGTTTTCGCGGCGAGCACGCTTTGCGGCGCTACCCGAACGGCGAAGAGCGCTGCATTGCGTGTAAGCTGTGTGAAGCGATCTGCCCGGCGCAGGCTATCACGATTGAGGCGGAGCCGCGGGAAGATGGCTCACGCCGGACCACACGCTATGACATTGACATGGTGAAATGCATCTATTGCGGCTTTTGCCAGGAAGCCTGCCCGGTCGATGCGATTGTCGAAGGACCGAATTTCGAGTTCGCCACGGAAACCCGTGAGGAGCTCTACTATGACAAAGAAAAACTGCTGGCGAATGGGGATCGCTGGGAACGGCTCATCGCCAAGAATCTGGAACTGGACGCGCCGTACCGGTAGCGCCCGCAATTGAGGTGGCGGGTCACCGCCAGAAGGGAATAGGGGCTTAGGCAGTGGAACTGATCGCCTTCTATATATTCGCGGCCATCGTGACCGTGTCGGCATTGGCTGTGATCATGGCCAAGAATCCGGTGCATTCGGTGCTTTGGCTGATCCTGACATTCTTTACAGCCGCCGGGCTGTTCGTCCTGATCGGGGCGGAGTTTCTGGCGATGCTTCTCGTCGTCGTCTATGTCGGGGCGGTGGCGGTCTTGTTCCTGTTCGTCGTCATGATGCTGGATGTCGACTTTGTGGAATTGAAACAAGGCACACTGCGCTATTGGCCATTTGCCGGATTGATCGGCCTCGCCTTTATCGCCGAGATTGCGCTCGCAAGCTTCGCGCGCGGCGGCACGGCGGCCAGTGGAAATTTCGATGCGTCTCCAGGTGCTGAAACAAATACCGAAGCCATTGGGCAGGTCATGTACACAGATTACTTTCTGCTCTTCCAGATGGCTGGCCTCGTCTTGTTGGTGGCGATGATCGGCGCGATCGTTTTGACCTTGCGCGAGCGTCCCGGCGTCAAACGCCAGAACATCGCCCGTCAGACTTCACGGCGCCGCGAAGACTCGACTGAAAAAGTTGCGGTCGAACCAGGTCGGGGGATTTAAGCATGGACCTTACGATCAATCATTTCCTGACCATCTCTGCGATCCTGTTCACGATCGGTGTGGTTGGTATTTTCGTAAATCGCAAAAATATCATTGTGATCCTGATGGCGATCGAGCTGATCTTGCTTTCGGTCAATATCAACCTCGTCGCCTTTGCCGTGTTCACGGGCACGATTGCGGGGCAGATTTTTGCGATGTTGGTGCTCACGGTCGCCGCGGCTGAAGCTGCGGTCGGGCTCGCCATCCTTGTCGTTTACTTCCGCAATCGCGGAGACATTGCGGTCGAGAGCGTCGACCTGATGAAGGGGTAGGGACGCGACATGTTATCTGACAACTTCATCACATTTATCGTTCTTGGGCCGGGCCTGGCGGCTCTGATTGCTGGCCTGTTTCAGCGCTTCATTGGCGATCGCGGGGCGATGGTCGTCACCACTGGAACCGTCGGTCTTGCCGGCATCCTGTCGCTCTATCAGCTGTTCATTTATGCCTCCGGCGCAGGCGGCGCGGGCCATGTCGAGCATGCTTCGCTTGCCGCCGATACAGGCGCCGCAACCACTTATGTGGGCCAACATGTGATCAAGCTCATGACCTGGATCGAGGTCGGACAATTCCGCGCCGATTGGGCCATCCGGGTCGACGCCATGTCGATCGTCATGATGGCGGTGATCACCAGCGTGTCGGGGCTCGTGCACCTCTATAGCTGGGGCTATATGGAAGACGACCCGCACAAGGCGCGTTTCTTTTCGTATCTATCGCTGTTCACGTTCACCATGCTGATGCTGGTCACAGCGGATAATTTCATTCAACTCTTCTTTGGCTGGGAAGGCGTGGGCCTCGCATCCTATTTGCTCATCGGTTTCTGGTATCAGAACAAGGCGCCGAACGATGCCGCGATCAAAGCCTTCGTGACCAATCGCGTCGGCGACTTTGGTCTCGCGCTTGGCATCATGGCCGTGTACCTGGTCTTCGGCTCTGTCGAATTTGAGCCGGTCCTGACCGCGATCAAAGAGAATGCCGAGCTGGTTCCGTTGGCGCTGGCGGAAGCCGGTCAGGTGCGCGATATCGTGGTGCCCTTCTTGGCCTGGAATATCCCGGCGCTCGAATTGATCGGGATCTTGCTATTCATCGGCGCGATGGGCAAATCGGCTCAGTTCTTTCTGCATGTCTGGCTGCCAGACGCGATGGAAGGTCCAACCCCCGTTTCTGCCCTTATCCACGCTGCGACCATGGTGACGGCAGGGGTGTATCTGGTCTGTCTGGTGTCGCCGATCTACGAATATGCGCCGTTTGCGGCATCGATGATTGCACTGATCGGCGCGGTGACCGCGCTCTATGCCGCCACCGTTGGCATGGCGCAAAACGACATCAAACGCGTGATCGCCTATTCAACCTGTTCGCAGCTTGGATACATGTTCTTCGCGGCCGGTATCGGTGCCTATGAAGCGGCCATGTTCCACCTGTTCACACACGCTTTCTTCAAGGCCTTGCTGTTCCTCGGGGCCGGGTCGGTTATTCACGGCGCCCACCATGAGCAAGACATGCGCAAAATGGGCGGCTTCGCCAAATATATGCCGCTGACTTATGGCGCGATGATGATCGGAACGATTGCGATTATCGGCCTTGGTATGCCGCATGTTTGGGGCTTCTCTGGCTTCTTCTCCAAAGACGCGATCATCGAGACGGCCTTTGCAGCCGGGATGAAGGGCGTAGCATTTGCACAGCTCGCTTTCTGGTTCGGCATCGCGGCGGCGCTGCTCACCAGCTTCTATTCCTGGCGCCTGGTTTACATGACCTTCCATGGACCGCGCGCTGAAACCGATGATCATCATCACGACGAAGCGCATGGCGAAGACGATCACGGCCATGATCATCACCATGGTGACCCTCACGAGTCACCGATGGTCATGCTGATCCCGCTCGGCGTCTTGAGCGTCGGCGCTATTTTCGCCGGTTGGTATTTCTATGATGCCTTTGTCGGGCACGACTATAAGGCCTTCTGGGATGGCGCAATCTATACCGCCAAAGAAAACACAGTCTTGAAAGACAAATACAATGTTCCGGAATGGGTATTCTGGGCGCCGCTCATCGTCACGGTGACGGGATTTGTGCTGGCCACCTTTACCTATTTGTTCAATCGCGGCGTCGGCGAACGAATTGCCAAATCTGGTGGTCCGCTGCACAGCCTGTTCGCGAACAAATGGTACTTTGACGAAATCTACAATGCCACGCTGGTCAAAGGCTCAGCCTGGCTCGGAAACACATTCTGGAAAGGCGACAAGAAAGTCGTTGATGGCATCGGACCAGACGGCGTATCGGCTGTCGTTCGTTGGGGCGCGCGGCGTCTGTCGGCCATGCATACCGGATATCTCTATCACTATGCGTTTGTGATTATCGGGGCAGCTCTGATCTTCGGCGCGATACTGTTCTGGCGCAGCGGAGGCGCGGGCTAATGGATTTCCCAATTCTCTCTGCGGTCACGTTCCTGCCGCTGGCGGGCGCGATTTTGATCCTTCTGATCAAAGCGCTGACGGGCGCTCAAATCCGCGCGGACGGCACGGAAGATGACCGGGTCATGTATGCGGGGCTGCTCTTCTCAGTTGCCACGTTCATTGTCTCGATTGTCATGTTCCTCAGCTTCGATTTGAGCGGTAAGGGGTATCAGCTGGTCGAAGAAGTCAGCTGGTTCCAAGGCATTCAATACAAGATGGGTGTCGACGGCATGTCGCTCTTGCTCATCCTGTTGACGACGCTGCTGACGCCCATTGCCCTGATTGCCAGTATCGGGTCGATCAAGAAGCGGCTGACCGAGTATGTCGTTTGTTTCTTGGTGCTCGAGACGTTCATGATCGGTGTATTCTGCGCCCTCGATCTGATCCTGTTCTATGTCTTCTTCGAAGCTGGTCTCATTCCGATGTTCATTATTATCGGGGTCTGGGGCGGCGCTGACCGTATCTATGCGAGTTTCAAATTCTTCTTGTACACACTGCTTGGCTCGCTCTTCATGCTGGCAGCGGTTGTTTACATGTACCTCGCCAATGACGGCTCCTCAGATGTTATGGAGCTGGAGAATTTTGCCTTCGATAAGGATGCTCAGACCTGGCTTTGGCTGGCGTTCTTTGCCTCTTTTGCTGTGAAACTGCCAATGTGGCCGGTCCATACCTGGCTGCCCGATGCGCACGTTCAGGCACCAACTGCGGGCTCTGTCATTCTGGCGGCGGTGCTGCTGAAAATGGGCGGTTATGGCTTGCTTCGGTTCAGCTTGCCAATGTTCCCGGACGCCAGTGAATTGTTCCAGCCCTTTGTTTTTGTGCTGTCAGTTGTGGCGATTGTTTATGCATCGCTGGTTGCGTGGCGTCAGACAGACATGAAAAAGCTGATCGCGTATTCTTCAGTCGCGCATATGGGATTTGTGACGCTCGGCATATTCTCTTTCACTGAAGTCGGTGTTCAGGGCGCGATCTTCCAGATGCTCTCGCACGGCCTGATTTCGGGCGCGCTCTTCCTGATCGTTGGGGTGGTCTATGATCGCATGCATACGCGGGATATTGCCGCCTATGGTGGTCTGGTGCACCGGATGCCGGTCTATGCGACGCTGTTTATGCTGTTCACCATGGCGAATGTCGGTTTGCCCGGCACCAGCGGGTTCGTTGGAGAGATCCTGACCATGGTCGGCGCGTTCCAGGCCAATACGTGGGCGGCGGCTGGGGCCGCGCTGGGCGTGATCTTCTCTGCCGTCTATATGCTGACCCTGTATCGCCGAACGGTGTTTGGTGAGATCACCAATCCGGAGCTTGAGACCATTCAGGACGTCAATGTCAAAGAGCTGATCTGCCTCATTCCTTTGGCGATCGGAACGATCCTGCTCGGCATATTGCCCAATCTCATTTTCGATATCACGCGTGAGTCTTCACTCCACGCCCTCGCCCAAGTGGCTGGAGGATAAGTCTCATGTTTGATCTTGAATCCATCCTGACGACCATGGCGCCCGAAGTCTTACTCGCGGCGGCGGGTTTGTTGGGGGTCACAATCGGGGCCTTCCTGGGCGACCGGTTTAACGGACTATCGTTCAAATTCGGCGCGATCGTATTGTTTGTCGCGGCTGGCCTTGCCGCCTATTATTGGGACGGCGGCCGCGCCTTTGAGGGCCTGGTGGAAACCTCCAGTTACGCAAATTTTGCCAAAGTCGTGAGCTTCGCATCCGGGGGCATCGCGCTCCTGATGGCCGAAGGCTTCCTGCGCCGGCATGAAACCTTGCGGTATGAATACGCGCTCCTGGTCATCTTCGCGGCGCTCGGCATGGGGATCATTCTGTCTTCGGCGGACTTCATGACGCTCTATTTGGGGGTCGAGACGCTCAGCCTGTCTTCCTATGTGCTCGCGTCCTTCCACCGCGACAGCCCGCGGTCGGCAGAAGCAGGTCTGAAATATTTCGTTCTCGGTGCGCTCGCATCGGGCATCCTGCTCTATGGCATCTCGCTGGTGTACGGCTTCTCTGGGAGCACCAGCTATGAAGCCGTTGCCGAAGCCGAAACGAGCATGGGCTTCCTGTTCGGCATGGTGCTGATGATTACCGGCCTCGCCTTCAAAGTCTCTGCCGCGCCGATGCACGTTTGGACGCCTGACGTTTATGAAGGGTCGCCGAGCCCGGTTGTCGCATTCTTTGCCACAGCGCCAAAAATGGCGAGCATGGTCGTGCTCGCGATCATCATGTTTACGGCTTTCCCGCAGGCGATGGCGTTTGAAAACTGGCAGGTGATTATCGGGATTATCGCTGCGGCCTCAATGATCATTGGGGCCTTTGGCGCCCTGCCACAGACCAATTTGAAGCGCCTGCTCGGCTATTCTTCGATCGCCAATATGGGCTATGCTCTGGTCGCGGTGGCTGCCGGAGTCCAATATGGCGCGGGCTCACTGCTCATCTTCATGACCGCTTATGTGATTGCATCGCTCGGCCTGTTTGGAGGGGTTCTGTCCATGCGCCGGGAAGGCGGCATGGTCGAGGACATTAACGAACTCGCTGGACTGGTGCGCCGTCAGCCGGGCCTGGCCAGCGCCTTGACGCTGCTGCTGATCTCAGTCTCAGGCTTCCCACTTGCGTTTGGTTTTCTCGGCAAACTGGCCGTCATCCAAGCGGGTATGGATGGGGGGCTTGTCCCGCTCATCATTATCCTGATCCTAAGCTCTGTCATCGCGATGTACTATTATCTGCGGATCGTGAAAATCATGTGGTTTGATGAGCAGGCAGAGGATTTCGAACCGGTTGATGGATGGGTCACGATGACGGTTTATGTCACCGCCTTGGTCAGCGTCGCGCTGCTCATCTTCGTGGCGCCATTCAGCGAATTGGCGGCCTCTGTTTCGATGAGTCTCATTCCGTGATCCAGCACGCGCCAGTTTACTGGTATGACGAGATCGATAGCACCAGTGAAGAAGCCAAGCGTCGCGCGCGGTCGGGGGAATTATCTGCCGTTTGGATCGCTGCGCGCCAACAGACCGCAGGACGCGGGCGGTTAGGGCGAAGCTGGGTATCTCCACCGGGAAACCTGTTTGTCACGGTCTTGTTTCCCGAGCCAGGCGGACTGCCTATGGCCGGGCGCATCCCGTTCGCCGCTGCGCTGGCCGTTCGCGACGCTTGCGTTCAGGCGGTCCCTGATCTTGCGGCCAAGCTTAAATGGCCGAACGATATTCGCATCGATGGCGCGAAGATTTGCGGAATTTTGACTGAGTCCGGTGAAACAAATGGCGTCACCTGGATCGCTTTGGGCATGGGGATCAATGTGCAGCAAGCGCCCGAGGTCACCGAGCAAGCCTCGACCTCTTTGCACGCCCAAGGCGCGCCGCCAGCGCTCGTCGCCGAGCATGTTCTGGACGAACTGCGCATCAGTCTTAATCGGCGCGTAGAACAAGCGCGTAATCAGTTTGAGGGCCTGCTTGAGGACTGGTTGCGACATGCCGAAGGGCTCGGCCAAATGATTGAAGCCGGGCCGGTCGATCGACGGGTGCAAGGTGTGTTTGAAGGTTTAGCCGCAGATGGCGGTCTGATCCTGCGTTTGCCCGATGGCACAAGTCAGACCATAAGGGCCGGTGACGTAGATTTGGTGAAGCGAGTGAACTGATGCTTTTGGTCATTGATGTCGGCAATACGAATACGGTTTTTGCGCTGCATGACGGCGAAACATGGCGCGCGAGCTGGCGCAGCTCAACCGACGCCACCCGAACGGCCGATGATCATGCCGTATGGCTGGGAACATTGATGCGTCTGGACGGCATGGATCTCAACGAGATCAATGGCTGCATCATCTCGACCGTGGTGCCGCAAGCAAAGTTCAATTTCCGCAACCTGTCGCGCCGATATTTTGATGCCGAGCCGATGTTTGTCGGCGACCCGGAAATCAAGCTCGGCGTTCCCATTCGCATTCGCCGCCCGGAACAAGTCGGCGCAGACCGCTTGGTCGCCGCGATTGGCGCGCATCAATTGTATTCGGGCGCAAAAATTGTCATCGATAGCGGAACCGCGACGACCTTTGATGTCGTTGGCCCAGATGGCGGATTTGAAGGCGGAATTATTTCGCCGGGGATCAACCTCTCGATGCGCGCGCTGCACGACGCCGCCGCGCAATTGCCGCGCATTGCCATACAAAAGCCGCCGCGCGTCATCGGACAAGATACGGTCTCGGCCATGCAGTCAGGTGTGTTCTGGGGTTATGTTGACCTCATTGATGGCTTGGTGGCCCGCGTGAAGGCGGAATATGGGACACGGCTCTCAGTAATTGCCACAGGTGGCGTTGCGTCACTCTTTGAAGGCGCGAGCGAAACCATAGATCACTTCGATCAGAGTTTGATGGAGGTGGGCCTGCTTGAGGTCTATCGCCGTAACAAGAAAGACTAAGCGAGGCGTATGACCGACACCAAAGAGGCTGAACTCGTCTTCCTGCCGCTTGGCGGATGCGGCGAGATCGGCATGAATCTCAATGCTTATGGCTATGGCCCAGCGCATGATCGGCGTTGGATCCTGATCGATGTCGGCGTGACATTTGGCGGTGAAGATACACCCGGCATTGATCTGATTACGCCAGACCCGGCATTTCTGGAAGATCAAGGCCACAATATTGATGCTATCTTTTTGACCCACGCGCACGAAGATCATATTGGTGCGATTGGGCTCATCCTGCCGCGGCTGCAAACCAAAGCGCCGATCTATGCGACACCGTTCACTGCGCATTTGGCGCAGGCAAAACTGATTGAGCGCGGGCTGAAACATACCAGCATCAATGTCATTCCTTTGGGCGCTGAAGTCGAAGCAGGTCCATTCTCGGTGCGCTACATCACGCTGACACATTCGATCCCTGAGCCCAATGCTTTGGCATTGGAGACGCCGCTGGGCACCATTTTGCACACTGGTGACTGGAAGATCGATCCGGACCCGCAATTGGGCAGCGAGACAGACATCGATTCGCTGACCCAATTGGGCGAAAACGGCGTTGTCGCCATGGTTTGCGATAGCACCAATGTTTTCGTCGAAGGCGAAAGCGGCTCAGAAGGTGTGGTTCGCAAAAACCTGATCGAGTTGATCGGCTCGCTGACCGGCCGGATTGCGGTGACGACATTTGCGTCAAACGTTGCGCGGGTCGCCAGTGTTATTGAGGCCGCGCGCGTCGCCGGTCGCAGCGTCTGCCTGGTCGGACGCAGCATGCATAAGATCACCGATGCCGCCGTCGCTACAGGCGTGATCACTGACATGCCGGACCTGATCAGTGAAGATCAAGCGGGAAGTTTGCCGGATGACAATTTGCTCTTCCTCTGCACCGGGTCGCAAGGGGAACCCCGCGCCGCTCTCGGCCGGATCGCCCGCGATGACCATCGTCATATCAGCCTCGGTGAGGGCGACACGGTGATCTTTTCCAGCCGCGTCATCCCCGGTAATGAGAAGGGCATTTTCGACATGCAGAACGCCCTGGCCGAAAAGGGCGTTCGGATCATTACCGACAAGATGACAGACGGGCCAATTCACGTCTCGGGTCATCCGGCACGCGATGAGTTGCGCCGTATGTATCAATGGGTGCGCCCGAAAATCGCCGTGCCGGTGCATGGTGAACGGCGCCACATTGTTGAACATGCCGCCTATGCCAGAAGCTTGCAGGTCAGCGAGGCAGTTACACCTCGTAACGGAGATCTTATCCGCTTGGCCCCAGGCGAAGCCAAGGTAATCGACAGCGTTCCGCATGGACGGCTCTATCTGGATGGTCACCGCCTGGTCCCCGCCGAAAGCGAAGGCATTCGTGAACGCCGCGCGCTGGCAAATTGGGGCTATGTCAGCGTTGCTGTCGCCATTGATGACAATGGGGATTTGGTTGACGGTCCGTTGCTGACTGCGCGGGGCCTTTCTGAACTGGATGGCAGCACCGCAGATGAAAGCCTGATCGATGTGGATGAAGCGGTTGAAGAGGCGATGAATGGCATGAAGCGTCGGAAGCGCTTAGATGACGAAGAAGTGGAGCGAACGCTCACCCGTGCCGTGAAGAAATCTTGCGAACGGACGTTCGGTCGCAAGCCGCTGGTTGATGTGAGTGTGCTAAGGGTCTGAACCAAAGGAGTTCATCATGGCTGAATTTAAAATTGGTCCGCTCAATCATGTTGGCGTCGCGGTGCCGGATATTCAGGAAGCGATGGAGACTTATCGGAGCCTCTATGGCGCCACGGATATCACTGAACCGTTCGATATGCCGGCTCAGGGCGTGAAGGTTTGCTTTGTCAATCTTCCCAATAGCCAAATCGAACTGATCGAACCGCTGAACGAGCAAAGCCCGATCCATAATTTCATCGCCAAGAACCCGAAAGGCGGACAGCATCATGTCTGCTTTGAAGTCGAGGATATCAATGAAGCGGTGCGTGTGATGACGGAACGTGGCGCGACGGTTCTGGGCGAACCGCGTATCGGGGCGCACGGAACTCTCATCATCTTCATCCATCCGAAGAACTCAAATGGCGTTCTGGTGGAATTGATGGAGACGCCGAAAGACGGAGATCACTAAATGGACCCGGTCGGCGCCATTGTCGTTTTCGTTATCTCATGGTGGCTAAGTTTCTTCTGTGTCCTGCCGATTGGTGTGCAGGGACAGTTTGAGGGCGAAGGCAATGTGATTGAGGGCACCGAAGAAGGTGCCCCCAAAGAACCGATGCTGAAGAAGAAGGCGATATGGGCGACGATTGGCGCGGTCATCCTGACCATCATCGCGCATTTCATTGTCGTGCCCTGGCTAGCGGCCAGCTGATAACCGCTCCAGCAACTTGTTGAATATGTCGACGCCCTGTTTCAATTGCGCAGGGTCGATGAACTCATTCGGTTTGTGCGCTTGGTCGATAGAGCCGGGGCCGCAAATCACAGATGGCAGTCCTGCAACATGAAACTGGCCCGCTTCCGTCGCATAAGCGACAGCCCGCAGCGCATTGTCACCGGTCAGCGCCCGCACCAGAATTTCAGCGCCATTGTCTGGCTCAGGCGCAAGCGCAGGAACATCTGAAATCTGATGGACTTCAACGCCGCATTCAGGGAAGCGCGACTTAAGCTCCGCATTCGCTGTTTCAGCCGCGTCGTAGAATGGCGCCAGAATTTGAGCCGGCTCAAAGCCGGGTGGGCAGCGCAAATCGAAACCAAAGCGGCAATGCCGGGCCAGAATATTATGCGCGGTGCCGCCCTTCATCTCGCCAATACTCAAAGTCGGATAGGGGGGATCGAACGGGGAATCGGCGGAGCCTTGTTGCGTGAGGTCGCGCTCAATCCGGCGCAAGACCCCCATCAGGTCGACCGCAATGCCATTCGCGGACACACCGAGGTGGGGCAGGCTGGAATGCGCCTCGTGGCCGAACACGTCGACCTCTGTGACCATGATACCTTTGTGGCCCGATACGACCTGCCAAAGCGAGGGTTCGCCGACCCATACGGCGTCCGGCCGCGCGCCATGTTTGACGATTTGCGCGATCATATCCGGCGCGCCCTGGCATCCGACTTCCTCATCATAGGAAAAGGCGAAATGAACAGGCTTCTGCAATTTGAGGCTGGCGAATTGGGGCGCGAACGCGATGCAGAGTGCGACGAACCCCTTCATATCTGACGTGCCGCGGCCATAGAGCAAGCCATCGTCCCGCTCTGTCAGGGAGAATGGATCGCTGCTCCAATCCTGGCCATCGACGGGCACCACATCTGTATGCCCGGACAGAACAATTCCGCCCGCCGCATCAGGCCCAATCCGAACCCAAAGGTTGGCTTTGGTGCCTTCTGCATTTGGGATGCGTTTACAGACCGCGCCCAAAGGCTCCAGCTGCGCTTCCACCCAGTCAATCAAAGCAAGATTGGACAATCGGGACGTGGTGTCGAAAGAAACCAGCTTGGCCAGTGTGTCGCGAACAATGGGATACGTGCTCATGCGCGCAGTCTATCGCTCATGCGGTGTCTAGGGGCAATGCCTATTCTACGGCTGTTTCGGCCTGTTCGATCCAAATGGGTGACGACCAAGCCCGCTCCTGCAGCGTCAGCGGCAGTTCGGGGTTTGGCGGCGTGCCTGCACGAACCGCATCCCACGTGCTCCACCGGCAGGTCGGATTCTCCAGCACCCGGACATAATAAGCGCTTACACGGGTGGGGTCATAATCCGGGTCTTGCCAGAGCGCCTTGAGCTCACCCGTGCCGGTACCCGGCGTCGTGGAACAATCGCTGGTATCAACAGAGGCACCATTATCGGCGCAGCGATGCGTCTCGCTGTCCGGCGCGCTGCCATCTGAACAGGCGACATCAAACACGGCTTCTCTTGCCGCCCCATCTTCGGCCCAAACTTTCACAATTTGCAGGCGCTGCAAGGGTGCAGAGAGCGGGTCCTGAACCGCCCAAGCCAGCATTTGCGGAGCGTCTTCGGTTGAGCGAACGAGATTTCCGCCCATTGGAACACCCCCCGCATAGGCCTGATCGAGCAGATCAGCCGCGTCCAGGATGCCCTCATCATAAGCGCCGGCAAAGAGACGAACCTTCATGCGGGGTCCGGTCGTGCCGAATGTTTCCCGGCGGCGCATGCCATCGAACAAATCGGCGCGCGTATTGGCTTCTGCCCAAACGCCAACCAGGCCGGAGGCGCTGAACTTGGCGCCAGTCAGAATTCTGCGATCGGTGGCATTGGGCACATCTGCCCAATCGGTATAGCCGTCAGGCGGTACTGAGCTGCGCTGTTGAGGACTCCCTCCATCTGTCGGGAATTTACCCCAATGCGTGTCTTCGCGAAGCGTGGCCGCCGCGATGTGGGTGTCACTCGATCCGATGAAGCCGAACTCGTAAGGGTTCGCCCCCAATTCCTCAGCCAGTGCAATCCCCCGGGCCAGCGACGGACGCACAAAGTCGCCGACATTCACCGTGGATTGAGCCGAGCTTCCAATGAAATAGTCATAGTGCTCAAAATCAGACCATTCATCGGTCGGAGAAAGACTTGGATGGGTCTCTGAAGTTCCTTTGATCTGAGTCATCTCGACAATTGGTTCATTCCGCAAACGGGTCAGCGCATAAGTCTGCGTCAACGGCTCACCATCATAGGTCTGCATCGCAAACATTTCGCCGTTCGAGCCATTTGAATTGTGCGGAATGGCGATGGAATCAATTCCTGCGCCGCGCTGTTCATCCATCCAGTTCCAGAGGTCTTCCGGATTGGTGGAGTCGAGCGTCGAGAAGATCTGTTCGGGCGCCTGATCGCGGAAGATGACATTGCGATGCAGGTTGGCGGCCGCACCAAGCTCCTGGCTGACAATCGTCATGGCGGTAAATTCATAACCGGCAAAGGTCGTAAACGTTCCAGGTTCATTATGCCGTTGGGCGGCATTGATGGTTTCCGCCCAGATTTGGTTCATGTGCGCTTGATCCCGGATTTCCTCAATCGGTTGTCCGGTGACGAAAGAGATGCCGATATTGGCAAATGTTTCCGCTGATGCCGCAGCGTCGTCTCCAAAAGCCGCCTGCGCCGTCAATGTGCGTGAAAGCGGGTGATTGGGATCATCCATGAAAGGAATGACGCCCAGATATTCGCCATGATCGGTGACCGCCAGAAAGTCGAGCGGTGGACCGTCCAATTGAATCTCATACCCTGCATCGTGCGGGATCGTTTCGCCCTTGGCAAACCGGTAGGCATCATCCGGCGTGCGCCGCGTTGCAAAAATATAGGCATCGAAACTGTTTCGGGTGTGGACATGCAGATCACCAAAATAGGCGTTCTTCGTCGCCGTCCGTTCGATTTCCGGTGCCGCGTTGACGTCTGATGGCGTCTCGGCGCTCTGCTGTTCTTCCGTCGGTGCCGAACAGCCCATCGCGGCGAATCCCAACACCGCGACGATTCCCAATCGTTTCATGGTTACACTCCGTTTCACTCCCGGAGCCAGAATGCGCCTGATCAGGACCTTTGTCTATGCTGACCCTGTGGCAGGGCTAGGCGCTTGAAGGGATTTTGCTAGGGGTTACGAAAGCGCGATAAAGACAAAACAGGCGCGTATTGGGAGGGTCGAATGCACACACGGAAACACTGTTTCGACGCAGTAGCTCGTGCTTTCGCTCAGAGGTGCGCATGACCCGCCTCATTCGCGAACCGCTGGTTCACTTTGTATTATTGTCGATCGCCATCTTTGGCTTGTACCAATTGGTTTCGGCAAATCGCCACAGCGCCGATCGCACCATCGTCATCACTTCGGCAGACATAAACCGCCTCGCTTCGCTCTATGCCGTCGAAACCGGCGCGATGCCGACCGAGCAGGAGATGCGCGGCATCATGCTGGATTATGTCGAGCAAGAAGCGTTGGCCCGCGAGGCCCGGCGCCTCGGCATGGCCGAGGATGATACAGTGGTGCAGCGCCGACTGGCTCAGAAAATGACCTTCATGCTGTCCGATGTTTCCGCCATCGACACGCCTTCGGATGACGTGTTGCAATCCTGGCTGGAGGCAAATGTCGAACGATTTGAATTGCCGGTGCGTGTGTCTTTCGATCACGTGTTCTTTTCCGATGCGAATGACCCGCGGATGGTCTCAACCTTGAGCGCGCTCCGGTCCCAGGCCGAAGCCGAATGGCAGGGGCTGGGAGATCCATTCATGCTGCAACGTCGATATACGAGCTTGCCGGAGCGCGAACTGGTTCGACTGTTTGGCCCTTCATTTGCGGACGCCGTCATCGCCTCTGACGCCGAAGAGGACGGGTCGTGGCGCGGGCCAGTGCCCTCGGCGTTTGGCGCCCATCTGGTGCGCATCACTGCGCGGATCCCCGCCCGCATGCCGGCGCTTGAAGAGATCAAACCCGATGTGCTCCAGGACTGGCGGGACCATCAACAAAGAGCGCGGACGTCCGATAAGGTCGCTGAAATCGTTGATCGATATGTGATTGTCGTCGAAGGCGAGTCAGAGCGTTGAGAATAGGCCTGACCATATGCGCCATGCTGCTCTGTCTGTTCGGTCTATTTGGACCCGCACACGCGCATGAGGTGAACCCGGCTTATCTCGAGCTCTCTGAGCGCGAAGAGGGAATCTTCGACGTGGTTTGGAAACAACCGCTCAAAGATGGCAGACGATTGAGGCTAGAACCCTATTTCCCGGAAGCCTGCGAGCCGTCGCCGGAAACGCTGGAGCGGCGCGCCGGCTCGGTTGTCGCGAGATGGACAATTAACTGCACGCTCGAAGATGGCGCGCTTGGTATTGCGGGACTGGATCGCACCCTGACCGACGTGATCGTCCGGATCGACCGGCTGGATGAACCGACGGCGACCAACATCTTGAAACCATCATCGCCGTCCTTGAACTTGGGCGATGAGACCAGCAGTGCGCCGCTCTTTGCGTATTTGCGCATCGGCGTCGACCATATCATTTTTGGCTATGATCACCTCCTATTCGTGCTCGGGCTGTGCCTGTTGGTGCGACCCGCTCGATTATTCCTGACGATCAGCGCTTTCACCGTCGCGCATTCGATTACGCTCGGCCTGTCGACGCTGGCTGGGGTGACCTTGCCCGGACCGCCGGTGGAATCCGTGATAGCAGTCAGCCTCGTGCTGCTCGCCAGAGAGGCGATCAACGTCCAACGGGGCGGTGCATCACTGACCAGCCAATATCCGTGGGTGATTGCTTTTGGATTTGGTTTGATTCACGGATTCGGCTTTGCCGGCGCCTTGGCGGATATTGGCTTACCCGCAGACCAAGAGGTCTGGGCGCTGCTCCTGTTCAATCTCGGTGTTGAGTTGGGTCAGGTCGTGTTCGTTATCGTCTTGCTCGGGGCCGGCTATGCGCTCTGGCGATTGGTCCGATCGGGTCTCGGTGTGAGCAAAACGCTGGCCGCCTATTTGGTCGGCATATCCGGCACGATCTGGATGATCGAACGCGTCACAGCCTTCTAAGCGGCGGCGCTTCTGGCCCCTGTCATGCGCGATCGGTCACCAGCTGATACAGAAATGGCAATGGCCAAATCATCAAAAACAGGTTTGGGATCCACCAGGCGGGATCAAAATCGCTTACCAGCAGCCAGTAACTGATCGCCATCAGCCCGGCGCAAACGGTGAGCGTTAGAGAGATCGCTGCCCAGGGTTTCCACCCTTCGTCCCCCTTGCGCTCCAGCCTCAGCGCCCAGATGCCCGTGATTGAGAGCAAGAGATCGATCGGAAGAAACGACCAGTTCCAGGCCATCACACGCGGATCATGATAATCCTTGAACAACCACTCGCCCGGAATGTCCAAGAGTGAGAGCGCCATCAAAGCCGTTATGCCCCAATATGTGAGCATCCCGAAGTCAGTGATACGCATGAGCCATCTTCTCAACATCTCCCGCGCTTACCCGGTTCATTTGATTTTGTCACCGTGGGGCGCAGCTTCGGTCGCGCTGAAATAGGATCGCAAATACAGGCGATTGGGATTTGCTTATGGCGGAGGAGGAGGGATTCGAACCCCCGGAACGCTCGCACGCTCAACGGTTTTCAAGACCGCCGCATTCAACCACTCTGCCACTCCTCCGCAGCAGGACGCTTCCTTTTCTACAGTCCGGAAAAGAATGCAAGGCCTGTCATGAAATTGCCTGCATTTCGCCGCCACATGGTTAATCGGATCTTACTCGCGCAGGGTGCAAGTTTTTCTTTCCGTTCACCATACATGCAGGTTGCTATGGTAAACGTCGCATCATCGAGAAAGAGCTGAACGCTCTGCCCGGGCCCAATAAGGGGCTGGACCACAGAATGAGGTTTGAGATGAAGACGACTGTCACCCGCGCGCTGATCCTGGCGCTCTCGAGTGCCACTTTTTCCGCAATCGCGCTGACCGGTGTTGCCCATGCTGATCGCAAAGGCGCGCCCATCCGATATGCGGCTCCATCCTCTCCAGACGCCGCGCAGCAAGCCTTGCAAGCGCAGGTGCAATCCCAAGCTCAAACCCCTGAATTCCAATATGACCAGCCGACCCTGACCGCGGATCAGCGCGTTCAGTTTCGCTATCCAGGCGAAGCGGCCTTGTCGGCAGGCCCGGTTGTGTCCTCCGCGCCAGTGGTCGCAGAATCCATGGGCGCGATTGCAATGCCAGCAGTTACGTCCGCCCCGGTCGCGGCAGAGACGATGAAAGCGCTCGGTGCGACATCGACTGTTACCGCCGGCAATATGGTCATGAGTGCAGCGCCAAAAGCGGTCTTCACAACCACCGAACTGGCAGGCGGCGCGTTAAGTCTGGTGACGCCAGATAAAGAGAAAGCAACGCCTGAACCTAAAGCCGCCGAAGCCCCGCGGCAGCCGATCCGAATTGCCTCGCTGCAAACGAACAAACCGCTCAGCACCGGCAAGCCGCTGACGCTGAGCCGCGTAAAAGTGAATCGCGATGCAAATGTCAGCGAAGAACGCGGCAAAGCGGGGATCTATACGGACGGATATGATGGTGTGCCGACGGCGAATGGTGAGATTTTCGACGCCTCGGCGATGACCGCCGCGCATCCAAGTTTGCCGCTGCCAAGCCTGGTTCAGGTGATCAATGAAGATAATCGACGGGAGGTCGTGGTTCGCGTCAATGATCGCGGGCCGTTCGATGGTCAGCGGATTCTGGAACTGTCGCCGCGGGCTGGAACCGTTCTGGGCATGAGCAAGAACAGCACCGCGAATGTGCGTCTGCGCTATCTCGGCCCAGCGCCGGTGAAACAAGCGCCGGTGACGCCAGAGCCGGTTCAGGCAAGTGTGGAGAGCTATGCCTCCAACACGGTTCAAGACGATTCCATGCCGCCGGTAACGCTGCGGCCGCCAGTGGTGACCGAGCCGACCCCGTTCACGACGGTAGCGGATTATGCCGAGCCTTCACTGGGTGTGCCGGACCCTGTCGAGCCATCCCTGGGCGTGCCGGATCCGGTTGATACGGTACAAACTGCCGCGCCAACCGCGCTTGGAAACGTTTTCATTCAAGCCGGCGCCTTCGCTGATATCTCGAATGCTCAGAACCTGACACGCGCTCTTGATCGCCGTCTGTCAGTGCGGATCGAAGAAGCCCGAGTGAATGGCGGTGACTATTTCCGCGTTCTAATCGGGCCCTTTGCCAACCAGCAAGCCGCAGAGGTCCAGCGTGCACAACTGTCGCGTGCCGGGATTGTCGATGGCTTCCTAACCACGCGCTAATCACCACGCCGCGTAAAGATTGACCTTCGTCACGAACTGGCCCTTTTTCTTCTGCAGAAAAAGGGCCTATTTCTTTGTGAAGAAGGGAAAATCTACATGTCGGCCTGGCGACACATTTTACTGTTCATCTCTGTCATTCTTTTGCCGCTGGCGGCGCCAGCCCAGATTATTGATACCGACGCCGAATATGCCGTGATCATGGATCATGAGAGCGGTGAGATTCTCTGGTCCAAGGACGCTGATACGCCCATGGTGCCAGCATCCATGACCAAAATGATGACGGCCTATTTTGTCTTCGATCTGATCGATCAGGGCGAGATCACGCTGCAGGATGAAATGGTGGTCAGCGCCGATGCCTGGCGCCGCGGGGGTTTTCCGTCCGGCACGTCGACCATGGGTCTGCGCCCGAAGGAACGGCCAACCGTCGAAGAATTATTGCACGGCGTGATCATCATGTCGGGCAATGATGCGTGCATCGTGCTGGCCGAAGGCATTGCCGGATCCGAAGAAGCCTTTGCCCGGCAAATGACTGACCGCGCGCATGAATTGGGGCTGACAACAGTGAATTTCGTCAACTCGACCGGTCTGGAAGGCGAGGGTCACGTTGTCTCCGCCGCCGATCTTGCGCGCCTGGCACGGCGGATCATCAATGACTATCCACAATATTACGATTGGTACTCCAAAAGCGAGTATACGTGGGGGCAGTATACCCAGGCCAATCGAAACCCGCTTTTGGGGACGATGGACGGCGCCGATGGCCTCAAGACCGGTCACCTGGATGAATCCGGTTACGGTTTGACCGGGTCGGCGGTGCGAGACGGCAAACGCCGGATCATTGTTCTCAACGGAACCGAAAGCAAACAAGCCCGCGCGCAAGAAGCCGAACGCCTCATGCGGATGGCCTTCACCGCATTCGAGACGCGCACGATCGAAGCCGATGAGTCGCGCCTCGCTGAGCTCGATGTGTGGATGGGCGAACGTCGTCAGGTCGGTGTCAAACTGGCCGAGAGCGTTGATGTCACGGCCCATAAGCGCGCCTTCGCAAAAGGAAAATCGGAAATCGTTCACGACCGCCTGATCGAGGCGCCAATTTCAGCCGGCGATCAAATCGCCACGCTGATTGTCTCGATCGAAGGCAAAGATCCGATTGAACTGCCTCTGGTCGCTGCTGAAGATGTGCCGCGGCTGGGCTTCGTCGGTAAAGCGATTGAGGGATTAAGCCGAATGCTAGACGGAGGCGCATAGAGCTGTGACCGAGTTGGGGCGGTTCATCACTTTGGAGGGAGGCGAAGGCACAGGAAAATCCACGCTGATTTCCAGCCTGGCGCGTGAGCTCATGGCGCGCGGCCGCGACGTTATTGTGACTCGGGAACCGGGTGGCACGTTGCTGGCCGAACAGGTTCGCACCCTGGCCTTAACGCCGCCTGAAGACCATATCTGGACGCCGCTGAGCCATGCCTTGTTGATGAATACAGCCCGTGATGATCATCTCACGCAATTGATCCGCCCCGCCTTGAAGCGCGGCAGCTGGGTGATTTGTGATCGTTTTGCCGATTCCACGCGGGCCTATCAGAGCATTGATGGGCTGGATATGAAATCGCTCCTGGAGATCGAAGCGATAGTGGTCGGCGATACCCGCCCGGACCTGACGCTGATTCTGGATGCCGCGCCGGAAGCGCTGGCAGAACGCCGCCAACAACGCGATGTGAGCGATGTGTTTGAAGAAAAGGGCATGGAATTTCACGAACAAGTCCGCAGCGCCTTTTTGACCATTGCGCGCGCCGAACCGGACCGCTGCGTGGTTCTGGATGCTTTGCAGAGCCCGAAAGATGTTCTGCAAAGCGCCCTGGAGACCATAAGCGCGCGATTGGAAACCACATGAGCGCGGCCTTTCCTCTGATCGGACATGCTGAGCCTGAAAGACGGTTTCTGGCGGCAAAGGAGTCCGGGCGATTGCATCATGGTTGGATTTTCCAGGGCCCATCCGGAATCGGAAAGTCGATCTTTGCCCATCGGATTGCAGGTCTCATGCTCGGCGCTGCCGCGCCCAATGCGCCGGCCGATGATAAAATCATGCAGCTTGTGCTCTCCGGCGGCCACCCGGATCTGAAATGGGTTGAGCGGGGCTTGAATGAAAAAGGCAAGTTGAGACAAGATATTACGGTCGACCAGATTCGCGACCTCAACCACTTTTTTGCGCTGCGGCCGGCTTTGGCTGGATGGCGCATTGGCGTCATTGATGCGCTGGATGAAATGAATGTGTCGGGCATGAACGCCTTGCTGAAAACGCTGGAAGAGCCGCCCAATAATGCCTTGCTCATTTTGATCTCGCATGGCTCTCAACCCATCCTGCCAACCATCCGTTCGCGCTGTCAGGTCTTGCGGCTTTATCCGCTCTCAGAAGACGATACGAAGACGGTTCTCAACCAATCAGGGGGCGAGTCCAGCCTGGCATTAGAGCTCGCGCATGGTCGCCCCGGTTATGGATTGGAACTCTCGCAAACCGGCGGCGCCAAGGCCGTTCAAACGGCGCGCGCTTTGCTCCGAAATGTCCGCAAACCCTCCGGCGGGGTGGTCTCTGCGGCCCTGTCTTCCGCAATCACCGATGAAGGCGCCTTAAAGGCCTATACAGACACGCTTTTGGACTGGGTGGCGACCAAGGCGGCGGAGGATGCGGCGATGGCGAAAACCTGGCTTGCCATGCATGATGTGCGGGTCACGGCGGAAGACCTCAACCTGACCCCGCTCCAGACAGCGACAAAGCTGTTTGCCACCTTGCAAGATGGCGTGAAGACTGTAAGCGCCTGACTCAATGTTTGACACCCATGTGAACCTGCACGCTGAAGCGTATGAAGACGACCTTGCTGATGTCTTAGCGCGCGCCCGCACCGCGGGCGTTTCGCGCATGTTGGCCATCTGCGAGCGCCTGGACAGCTTTCCGCGGGTCAAAGCGATTGCCGATGCCAATGCTGACATCTGGTGCAGCGTCGGCACACATCCGCATCACGCCAAAGACTTTACTGACACGCAAGTCGAGGATTTGGTCTCTCGCGCTGCAGATGATCAGGTGGTCGCGATTGGGGAAACGGGCCTGGACTTCCATTACGGATACAGCCCCGAGGACCAACAAGTGGCGAGTTTCCGGACCCATATCGCTGCGGCCCGCGACACCGGCTTGCCGTTGATCGTCCATACGCGCGAGGCGGATGATCTGACGGCCAGCGTTCTCGAGGAGGAGCACCAGAAAGGGGCGTTCCCGATCCTACTGCACTGTTATACGGGCGGTCCGGATCTGTGTCAGCGCGGATTGGCGCTTGGCGCTTTTGTTTCGGTGTCAGGGATCTTGTCGTTCAAGAGCGCCAAAGAGGTTCGCGCCGTGATCAAAGACGTGCCGCTGGAGCGCGTCATCCTGGAAACCGATTGCCCCTACCTGACGCCGATGCCGTATCGAGGGCGGCGCAATGAGCCAGCATATTTACCTTATGTTGCCGACGCCCTGGCCGAGCTGCACGGCCTGACGCGCGAAGAGGTAGGCGATCTGTGCGAAGCCAACGCGCTTCGCCTGTTCAGCAAAATCTCATGAGTGATCGACAGCTCAAATTCACCTTGCTTGGAACTGGATCGTCTGGCGGCGTCCCACGAGTGGGCGGAGACTGGGGCGCCTGCGATCCGTCGGAGCCCAAGAATCGGAGACGCCGCTGTTCAGCCCTGGTTGAGACCTGGTCGGAGCGCGATCCGAGCGCCAAGACAATTGTGTTGATCGACACTTCGCCTGATCTGCGGGAACAATTGCTCGACGCCGAGGTCAAACGCTTGGACGCGATCTTGTTCACCCATGATCACGCCGACCAGACCCATGGCATCGATGATGTGCGCGCCTTGGCCATCCGCAACCGGGCACAGATTAAGGCCTATCTGGATGCGCCAACGCACGCCACTTTGTTTCCCAAGTTTCGCTATGCCTTCGAAGGGCAGGGCGGTTATCCAGCCATCATTGATCAGCAAGCGTTCATCGAGCCCTATAAGCCGTTCAGCATTTCGGGCCCTGGCGGCGCTTTAGAAGTCCTGGCCCTAGATCAAGAACATGGCCGCATTCGATCCCTCGGCTTCCGTATTGGCGACATTGCCTATTGCAATGACCTCAATGCGCTGCCGCCGCAAAGTCTGGACACGCTGCAGGATCTCGATCTGCTGATTATCGATGCCTTGCGCTACACACCGCACCCCTCGCACGCCCACTTGGAGCAGACGCTGCGCTGGATCGAATTGCTCAAACCGGCCCGCGCCATGCTCACCAATCTGCATGTGGATTTTGATTATCGCACACTGCGCGAGGAATTACCCGAAGGCGTTGAGCCGGCCTATGATGGCTGGTCTTACACGACGGTGATCTAGGCCGGTTCGGTCAGCGCAGTGACTTTCTTGCCGACCGAGCCATAATCGGTCTTGCCCGTCCCGAGGACTGGAATTTCATCCACGTGAAAGACCTTTTTCGGCACCGACAGCTCAGACACGCCGTGCGACTGACACCAGGCCAGTAAAGCGCCGCGATCGGCATCTGCCGCTGTCGTCAGCAAAACAATCTGTTCGCCCTTGCGAGGATCAGGGATCGCCGCAGCCGCGTGCATTTCATCCGGCCAAATTGCGCTCGCGCAATTCTCGACAACCGCCAGAGAGACCATCTCGCCGCCAATCTTCGCAAACCGCTTCACCCGGCCCATAATGCGAATGCAATCATCCTCATCCATTACACAGATGTCGCCCGTATCGTGCCAGCCATCTTGCGGCGGTTCGATCACACCCGGCGCAGAGGAGCGCATATAGCCAAGCATAATGTTCGGGCCGCGAATGCGCAGCTTGCCGCCTTCGTCAATGCCTTCAACCGGTACCAATTCATATTCCATATCGGCCATCAGACGGCCGACCGTGCCCGGCTTGTTGAATTCCATTTGATTGGCCGCCACCACGGGTGCCGCTTCAGTGGCGCCATAGCCTTCCAGAATTTCGATATTGAACTTCTTGCGGACAAAGGCGCGCGTTTCGTCCTTGACCCGCTCGGCACCGCAGACCGCAAGGCGGACCCGGTCGAGTGCGCCTTCTTTGGCGACACGCGCATATTGGCCGATAAATGTGTCGGTCGCGAGCAATATGGTGGATTCCGTTTCTTCCAGTCGATGGGCAATTTCCCGCGGTTGTAGTGGGCTCGGGTGGAAGACGGCGCGCACGCCTGCGATCAGAGGCAAAACCGCGCCCACGGTCAGACCAAAGCAATGGAAGGTCGGAAGCGGATTGAATACCACGTCTGTGTTCGGGTCGAGTCCGATATGCGCGCGGACCTGTTCGACATTGGCAACGATATTGTGATGCGAGAGCACAACGCCCTTCGGCTCGCCTTCCGTGCCCGAGGTGAATAGCACCACACCCGGCTTTTTGTGACTTTTCTTGCGATGAAAAAGACCCGGCACGATCGGACCCAGGCCGCCTGCGACCTTGTCCATCAGGCCCAGGCTTTCGCGAACATCTTCCAGATAGATGAATTCCGCAGCGTCCTCGAGTTCAGCGATCAGAGGTTCAAGCCCGCCCAGTTCGACGAATTTATGGGCGGTGACGATCTTTGTGATCTTTGCCGCTTTCATCGCGGATTTGATGTTGGCAGACCCGGCGGTGAAGTTCAGCATTGCCGGGAGACGCCCGGACGCGAGCACCGCGCAAAAGGCGATAACGGCCCCGGCGCCGGTCGGCAGCATGATCCCGACGGTCTCGTCTTTCTTGAACTTCTTGCCGAGCGCCGAGCCGAGTGCAAAAGACCCTCTCAGAACGGTCTTATAGTCAACTTCTGTGCCGTCTCCATCGACGATGGCGACGGTTTTGCCACCAAATTCCTTTGCGCCTCTGATAATGGCGGAGAATATGTCAGTCTTGGCCCGATTGGCGCGCCATTGAAGCGGTGCGGGGATCGAAGTGTCAGTCATTTCAAGAGTATGCTCCGAACGCTTAATCATTTGCAACAAAGTGTCACACTCAGTGAGGAGTTCAAGTCCCGAGCGCTGTACGTGCCAGTCTGGTAGAGGAGCTATGTCCCAGCGCAGCTTGCAGTTTTTGCCGTTCCGCTCCATTTAGGAGGCATGGCGACCTTGATCGATAATAAACAACAATACCGGCATCCGGAAAAGCGGAATCGACCGGATACGCCGCTTTTGCGTAAACCCGATTGGATTCGAGTGAAAGCGCCGACATCCAAAGGCTATGCGGAGACGCGAGAGATAGTCAAATCCAAAGGATTGGTGACGGTTTGCGAAGAGGCTGGTTGCCCGAACATTGGCGAATGTTGGGATAAAAAGCATGCGACCATGATGATCATGGGGGACACGTGCACGCGGGCCTGCTCGTTCTGCAATGTGATCACCGGCAAGCCCGCGCCGCTGGACGAAGACGAGCCGCGCCGGGTTGGACTCGCCGTGGCTGAAATGGGCCTCGAGCATGTTGTCATCACCTCGGTCGACCGGGATGATCTGGAGGATGGCGGGGCGATGCACTTCGTTCGCACCATCGAGTCCATTCGAGACGCTTCGCCGGGCACGACGATAGAGATTTTGACCCCGGATTTCCTCCGCAAGGATGGCTGGGAAGCGAAAGTTATCGATGCCCGGCCGGACGTGTTTAACCACAATCTGGAAACTGTGCCGCGCCTCTATCTCTCCATTCGCCCAGGCGCGCGTTACTTTCATTCATTGCGCCTTCTAGAGAAGGTCAAAGAGCGCGACCGAAGCCAGTTCACAAAATCTGGCTTGATGGTGGGCCTGGGCGAGAGCAAAGAAGAAGTCATGCAGGTCATGGACGATATGCGCTCAGCCGGCATCGACTTCCTGACCATTGGCCAATACCTGCAACCCACGCGCAAACATGCTGCCGTGGATCGTTATGTCAGCCCAGATGAGTTTGCGGCGTATGAAGAGATTGCTCGCGCTAAAGGCTTCTTGATGGTTTCGGCGTCGCCGCTGACTCGTTCGAGCTATCATGCCGGCGAAGACTTTGCGCGCCTGCGCGCGGCGCGCGACGCTCAATTGGGAGCCGATGCCTAGGGTCTCAGAACAGGTGCTCATACCGCACAGCGCGGAGAATCTGTACGAACTGGTGCGGGATATTCGGCGCTATCCGGATTTCATCAAATGGATCCGTTCGGTTTCCGTCTCCGATGAGCGACAGGACGAAAGCGGCGCCTATTCCTGCCTTGGGGAAGCCACGGTGCATTTCAAAGGCTTTGATGAGCGGTTTTCCACTTATGTCTCAGCGGATCCTTCGGCCCGTAAGATTGACGTCAAACTGGCGCGCGGACCGTTTCGACATTTGCGCAACCGGTGGCAGTTTGATCCCCGCGAAGACGGAAAAACGCGGGTACATTGCTTTATCGATTATGAGTTCAAGAATCCGGTCTTGAGATTGCTCGCGCGGACCAATTCGCGGCTCGCCGTCGAATTGATCATCGACGCGTTTCGAGAAGAAGCCGATCGACGATTCGTCCGCATTGACGGCTGACCGAACAGAACTTGTTTCGCTTCAAGTGCTTACTCACGTGGATAAGATTTCACTATGAGTCTTAAACGCTTCCCAACACACTCCCATGATCATCGCGGCCGGGGCGACTATTCAGAGTGGACGACAAATCATGTTTTCGAAGCAATCCCGCCTTGCGGCCCTCAGCGCCGCGAGTTTGATCCTCCTGCCCGCGAGCGCCATGTCGCAATCCAATGGCGGCAATTTCGACCGCGATGGCGTAACCCCGGCCGACCAGCGGCCGAATGCGGTGAGTGCGCCCGTCCCGTTGCCGGTTGGGATATTTCTGGTGCAGCCGCGTGTCGATTTTTCAGGCGGGTTCACCTCCAATCTGTTCGCCTCGGACATCAACGAAGAAGAGGCGAGCTTTGTCGGCTTCGCCCCGAGCTTTGAGGTCAGTTCTGATTGGACCCGCCATGCGCTTGGCGGGATATTGGAGATTGATCACCTCGAAGTCTCGGACAATTCTGCTGAGAGCCGCACGAATGTGCGATTGGGCATGGATGGACAGTTCGACTTCAGCAATTCAACGCGCCTGACGGGCAAGCTGCTGAGTGAAGATATCAATGAAGACCGAACTGATATCTCCGCCATCGCAGGATCCATCGAGCCGAATGAATTTAGCAGTCTGCGGGGTGGGTTAGGGGTGCACCACACCGGCAATACTTGGCAGATCCTGGCCGATCTCGATTATGCGAGCTACGACCATGATGATGTCGAATTGCCGGGAGACCTGTTTCAGGATCAGGATTTCCGCGACAAGGATGAGCTTGGCGGGCGGTTACGCGTCGCTTATGCGCTCAGCCCGAATTGGGCCGCTTATACGCAAGCCCAGCGTGTCGAAGCCGATTTTGATCCGCCGGGTTTCTTCAATGCGTTTAACCGGGATTACGAAGGCAATACGTTGATTGTGGGGTCGGATTTCGCGCTCGGCGATGCGGTCAGCGGCGACATCGCCATTGGCTTCATGAGCTATACGTTTGACGATCCATTCTTCGAAGACATCGAAGACGTCTCCGTGTCCGGCAACGTCCAGTGGGCGCTGGCCGATCAAACGACCATTGAAACAGAGCTCCGTCGCGCAGTGGTTGACCCAGGCATTGTCGAAACCATCGCCGCGATAGAAACCGCGGTCAGTGTTCGCCTGGCGCATGGTCTCAGCTCCAAGGTCTTTCTGGTCGGCGAAGCCGGGTTCAATAATTATGAGTTTGAGAATATCGACCGGTCGGATGACCGCGTTGATGCGCGGGTCGGCTTCAATTGGAAACTCAACAAGAATCTCTGGCTTGAGGGCGATTATGAGCTGCGCGACAGCGCCTCACCCGTACAGGAATTCTCAGAGAACCGGGTTCTCTTCCGGATGCGTGTATTCCCTTAGGCGCGCAGCCGTTCGTCCGCGGCAATCGTCGACGCGATAAAGCCGCCGCCCAGGATGCGGGTTGTACCAGCCGCATCATAGAGCACGCTGGCTTGGCCGCGGGCGACCCCTTCTTCTGGACGGTCAAACCAGACAGCTGGTTGGCCATCACTGAAACCCAAGCGCGCCAAAACCGGCTCCCGCGTCGACCGGACGCGGACAAGCACGGGCTCGCCTCTGTCGCATGCGTCTTCCAGGCTGCCTTCGCCCAACCAGTTGAGTTCTTCCATGGTCAGACCGGCCGTGAGCAAGGCTTCGCGCGGTCCGACAATTACTTGTCGGGACGGCGCATCGATTTTGACCACGTAAAGCGGATCGCCGGTCGCCACGCCAAGGCCGCGCCGCTGTCCGATCGTATAATGGATCACGCCTTGATGTTCCCCCAGGACCCGACCATCCAGGTGCACGATCTCGCCGCCGCGACCTGATCCGGGGCGCAGTTTTTCAACTACGGTTGCGTAAGATCCTTCCGGAACGAAGCAAATATCCTGGCTATCCGGCTTTGCGGCGACCGGCAGATCGAAATGATCCGCGAGTTCGCGAACTTGCGTCTTTGGCAAATCTCCAAGCGGGAAGCGGACATATTCGAGTTGCGCTTTGGTCGTCGCAAAAAGGAAGTAGGACTGATCCCGACTGGCATCGGCGGCCCGGTGCAGTTCAGGCGCCACGGCGCCATCGGCCCGGCGAATATAATGTCCGGTCGCCAGACAATCCACCCCCAAGTCTTTCGCGGTCCGAAGCAGATCTGAGAATTTTACAGTTTGGTTGCAGCGAATGCACGGAATTGGCGTCGCGCCCGACAAATATGTGTCGGCGAAGTCTTCCATCACCTGTTCTTTAAACCGGCTCTCATAGTCGAGCACATAATGCGGGATGCCAATCTGATCGGCGACATTGCGTGCGTCGTGAATATCTTGCCCGGCGCAGCAGGCGCCTTTCTTCTCGATGGCGGCGCCATGATCATAGAGTTGCAACGTGATGCCGATCACGTCATAGCCCCGGGCCGCCAGCAAGGCCGCCACGACGGACGAGTCGACACCGCCCGACATGGCCGCCACGACACGCGTCTCGGACGGCGGTTTCGGGAATCCCAGTGAATTGAGTTCGCCTTGCGCAGGCGCAGCTTCCGGCGCTGTGAGCGCCTTTAAATCAATCGTCATATCGGTCTCCAAACGGGTTCAAGGCCCGCAGCAGATGAATTTGGCGTCTATATAGGCCGCAAAGGGTTTCGCGTCATCGTTTGATATACACAGAGCCCCAGCGGGTTTATGCGTTGAAGTAGGGCCGGTCGCCGGCGATGGTGACGCGCTCCATGATCCGCACATTCGGGAAATAGTCGCTCGCCGCATAATGCTGGCAGGCGCGATTGTCCCAGAATGCCAGGGATCCAGGCGCCCAGCGGAAGCGACACTGATATTCCGGCAGCCAGGCGCGGTGATAGAGGTATTGGAGGAGCTTGTCGCTCTCTTCGCGGTCCATGCCGACAATGTGGTCGGTGAAGGCGATATTCACATAGAGGCCGCGTTGCCCAGTCTCAGGATGGGTCCGGATCACGGGGTGTTCTTGCGGCGGGAACTTTTCATGCAGCGCCGAGGCGTCCTTATTGAGCCGCCGTGCGAACACGCGCGCGATGTCATGCATGGCGGTCATGCTGCAAAGCCGCTGTTTGAGATCGTCGTCCAGGTCTTCATAGGCCAAGACCATGTTTGAAAACAGCGTGTCACCGCCAATTTCAGGCAGCTCAATGGCGCGCAGGATGGAACCGAGCGACGGCTCCGCCCGCCAGGTCACATCCGAATGCCAATTGTTTTCCTGGCCCTTAGAGTTTGCCCCATGCGCGATCCGCAGCACTTCCGGATCTGGTTGGTCTTTCGGGGTTGCAGGGTGGATCTCGAGGTCGCCAAATGATCGCGCAAAGGCGATATGTTGCTCACGGGTCAAGTCGTGCTGGTCGCGAAAGAACACGACTTGAAACTTCAGCAGGGCGGCGCGCACCTCTTCCACCAAAGTGTCATCGAAATTGGCGAGATCTGCGCCAATCAGCTCAGCGCCAATCGCGGGTGAGAGCAGTCGGGGCTCAAACTTAGTGAAATCGGTATTGGCGTCGTAAGCCATGCTTCCTCCGTTTTCTTTTGAGGATAGCATAGAGATGAATATCGAAACAGAGGCGTCTAAATCTGCGCCCGGATCATGTTCAGGGCCGCTTCCAGCGTCTGCATGCGCACGTCGTATCGACCGATATCACCGAGCATCAACATCTCATGCATCATCGCTTTGTTCTCGCGCGCGCAAGCGATGTGAACGGTGCCGACGGGCTTCATCGGCGTGCCGCCTCCGGGCCCAGCAATGCCGGTAATGGAGATCGCCAGATTTGCCCGGCTCTGCTCCATCGCCCCTTCGGCCATTAAGCGCGCCACGGGCTCTGATACGGCGCCATAATCGGCGATCACATCTCCTGCGACGCCGAGCATTTCCGCTTTCGCCTGGTTCGAGTAGGTCACGAACCCGCGTTCCAGCACTTTCGAAGAGCCGGCAAATTCCGTGAACAGGCCAGCGAGCAAGCCTCCTGTACAGCTTTCGGCGGTCGCGATCTTCACCCGACGCTCCATCGCTTCGTCCATAACCAAGAGGGCAAGATTGCGAATACGATCAGGAAACATGCACTAAACCTATGATGTTGTGGGAAGAGGGGTGAGAACGGCGCTGGCTTGCGCGGCGATGCCTTCGCGGCGGCCTGTAAAGCCGAGGCCTTCTGTGGTCGTCGCTTTGACCGAGACGGCGTCGAGGGAGAGGCCTGTAATCTTTGCCGTGGCGTCCCGCATCGCGTCGCGGTGCGGCTTTACCTTTGGGGCTTCGCAAATGATCGTAAGGTCGCAGCTGGTAACGGCCCACCCCGCCTCGGCCGCGATCTTGACGGCGTGACGGAGGAACACCTCCGACGCGGCGCCTTTCCATTGCGGATCACTGGGCGGAAAATGATCGCCAATATCGCCCAGCGCCGCAGCGCCCAGAATGGCGTCGGTCAAAGCATGCCACGCGACATCTGCGTCGGAATGACCGGAGAGTTTTTGATCATGCGGAATGGACACCCCGCAAAGCGTCACCGCGTCGCCCGGTTCAAAGGCGTGCACGTCAAAGCCAGTTCCAAATCGCGGTGTGCCGGTCGAGCTCATGAGCAAGGTTTCTATCCGTTTTAAATCGTCCGGGTAGGTTATCTTCGCGAGATGCTCGCTGCCTTTGATCAGCAAGACCTTTCCCTTCGTTGCCTCGATGGCCGCCAGGTCGTCCACCATGGCGTCCGATTGCGACAAGGCTGTGCGAATGAGACCCAGACGAAACACTTGCGGGGTCTGCACCCGATAAAGACCGTCTCGGTTGACGCTTGTCAGCTGGTCTCCAGTTTCGCGCTTGAGCGCGTCGGCCACAGGCAGGGCCGGGGCGACCCCATCTGCGTTTTGCGCAGCCTCGATCAAATCCGAGATCAGACCGTGCGATAAACCAGGCCGTGCGGCGTCATGGATCATCACCAGATCATCCTCAGCGATGCGACAAGCAGCCAATCCGGCTTTCACAGAATCGGTGCGCGTCTCGCCGCCCGCGACGATATCGCAAGTATCGCCCAGAATGGCGCGATAGGTCGCTTCGTCATCGGCTGGGACGACAAGGATCGTCTGAGACACCTCGGCGTGCGTTTCGAAGGCGTCTACCGACCACTGAATCACCGGCTTTCCGGCCAGAGTCTGGAGTTGTTTGGGGCGGTCTCCCCCGGCGCGCACCCCGCGCCCAGCAGCAACGATTACGGCAGCAACAGGCATAGGGCTGCATAACGTGTTGCGGTAAAAAAGCCACATGGCATGCGGGAATGAATGCCAGAAGTTCATTGCTACACTTTTGTGCAGTGCAAAAATGTGATTTGACACTGAATATGATCAAAATGCCTTCATTTCAGGCAGAGCGCGTTTGGCTCGCCCCCATGTCGGGGTCGACGGACGCAGCTTTTCGACGCCAGGCGGTGCGCTATGGCGCGCCCGCTGTTGTGTCCGAAATGGTGGCAGGGGAGGGCCTTGCCGCTCAACGGGCTGATATGGTCCGTAAAACCTGTCGACATGAAGGGCGCGGCCTCTGGATTGTCCAATTGGCGGGCCGTCGCCCCAGCGACATGAAGCTTGGAGCCGAACTGCTGGTCGACCTGGGTGTCGATGTCATCGACATCAACATGGGGTGCCCATCGCGGCAGGTCACTGGCGGGAATTCCGGATCTGCGCTGATGCGAGAGCCTGATCTCGCCTTGCAGATCATCGAAGCGACGATTGACGGCGCAAAACACATACCTGTGACGCTGAAAATGCGGCTCGGATGGGATCACGATTGGCTCAACGCGCCGGATATTGCGCAGGCTGCCATCGATCGGGGGGTACAGTTGATCACTGTACATGGACGCACGCGGTGCCAGTTCTATAAGGGGACGGCGGATTGGGCGGCGATCGCTGACACAGTGAACGTCGCCCACGTGCCCGTCATCGCGAATGGGGATATTGGTTCGGTCGCTGACGCGGAGCAAGCGTTGGAGAAATCAGGCGCGTATGGGGTGATGCTCGGCCGCGCTGCGATGGGACAGCCCTGGCTGCTCGGCGAGGTGGCTGCGCGGCTAAACGGAGAGCGGTTCGAGCGTCCCAATCTGCAAATGCAAGCCGACGGTCTGTGCGAGCAAATTGAAGACAGCCTCAGCCTGTACGGAACGGCGTTGGGCATTCGAATTGTCCGCAAACATGTTGCGGCGCACATTGATCGTGTGGCCTTGCCATTCGATGATGTGCAGCGCCGCCAATTGCGCGCCCAGCTTTGTCGCCTGGATGATGCTGATCGTTTGATCGCTCAGATTCAGGCCCTCTACGCCACAGCAGATACGAAAGTCGCGGCATGATGACGACTTTGGATCTTGTTGGGCTTGCGCCCTTTGCTTTGCTCGGACTGGATGAGCGGCGGCGTGTGAGTGCTGCCAACCCGGAAGCGCAATCGATGCTCGGTCAATCGGAACGGGCCATGTATCGCAAGCCGCTGAGCGAGATCTTGTTCCACGACTCGCCCATCTTCGCGCTGATGGACAAGGCGCTCGAGCTCAAGGGGGACGTGACCGCGCACAGCGTGTCGATCAGCGGGCCGGGCCTCAACCGCGCCCGCGTTTTGGATATGCGCCTGCGGCCGCTTCAAGATGGAAGCTTCGTGATTGCGATGACGGAGTCGAATGACTCCACCATCGTCAATAACAATCCGGCGGGCGTTGCGGCTTTTGGGCGGATCCTCGGTCACGAAGTGAAAAATCCGCTGGCGGGCATTTCCGGCGCCGCACAATTATTGTCCCGTCAGGCGCGCGACGATCAGACGGCGATGATCGATATCATTCAAAGCGAAACACGGCGCATTGAGCGGCTGGTCTCCCGCTTGTCCGCTTTTGAGCTGTTTTCCGCCCCGGCCAAAGAGCTGCTCAATATTCACGAATTACTCGACCGCGTGGTTGCCGCCGAAGAAGCTGCGCATGCCGGTCAGATCTCGATTGTTAGGCTCTATGACCCATCGCTGCCCGATATCTTGGCCGACCAAGACCATTTGCACGAAGCGTTTCAGAATGTCCTGAGAAATGCGGTAGAAGCGACGCAGGCCTTCACTCAAAACCCGCAAATTCAGATTGAAACGGCATTTGAGACCAGTTTCGCCATCGTCCGTCGGGATGGTTCGGAGCGTTTGGGCCGGGCCATACGCGTAACCATCGAGGATAATGGCCCGGGTGTGCCAGCTGAAAAGAAAGCCCGCATGTTTGACATGTTCATGTCCTCCAAATCCGGGGGGCGTGGCTTGGGTCTCAGCGTGGTCAACGAGATTGTATCGGCGCATAAGGGACGTATCAAAGTCGATAGCAAACCTGGACTGACCCGCTTCTCTATCTATTTGCCATTGCCGAGTTTGAAAAAACAATGAGTGAAAAAACCGTCCTTCTCGCGGAAGATGATGCCAGCATCCGCTTGATCGTAAACCAAACTTTGGTCACGGCGGGCTATGCTGTGCGCGCAACCAGTTCGCCCGAAGCGCTTGAGCGCTGGGTGCGAAACGGCGAAGGCGATGTCGTGGTCACAGATGTTTATCTGACCGACACGCCGATCTTCGAATTGCTGCCCTCCTTCAAACTGGTTCGACCCGAATTGCCGATCATTGTGATGAGCGGCCAGAATACGATCCTGACCGCGGCCTCGGCCGCGCAACACGGCGCTTATGACTATCTTCCGAAGCCCTTCGACATAGATCAGCTGACCGATTTGGTCGGGCGCGCCCTGAATGATGCCAAGCCCGCTCAAAGCCCGGCAGCTAAGAAGGCCAGCCCGCCCGATGGCGCGGGGGCGGCGGTGCCCCTGGTTGGGCGCTCACCGGTCATGCAGGATGTCTATCGGATCATTTCGCGCGTAATGAATACCGACCTGACTGTGCTGATCGAGGGCGAGTCCGGAACCGGAAAAGAGCTGGCCGCCCGTGCGATCCACGACCTTGGGGAATCCAAAACGGGTCCGTTCCATTCGCTCGATCTCGCCACCAGCGCGCCGCAAGATGTGAGCGCTGAATTGTTCGGAACCGAAGATGCGCCTGGCATTGCGTTTGACCGTCAAGCCACGATTTATCTCGATGAAGTCGGCGATCTCAGCCAGGAAGCACAAACGCAACTGGTCAAATTGATGCGAGAAGATGGCGGCGCGCGGATCATCGCCTCAACCCGCCAACCTCTGTCTGCCTTGGTCGAGGCCGGTGAGTTCCGTGAGGATCTCTATTACCGGATGAATGTGGTGCGCATCGAAATGCCACCGCTTCGGCGCCGCAAAGATGATATTCCAGAACTGGTGAAAGCCTTCCTGATCCGTGCTGAATCGCGCGGCCTGGCGCAAAAACAAGTTGCCAAGCAAGCCATGGACCTGATGACGGCCTATGATTGGCCCGGCAATGTGCGCGAGCTGGAAAACTTGATCTTCCGCCTTGCGGCGCTCAGTCCGGATGCCACCATCACCCAGCGCGATATTGAACGGGAACTGCGAGCGGAATCCCTCAAGGAACAAGGACCGGAAGCCTCGCTGGAAAGCGAAATCGAAACCTTGCTGCACCGCTATGTCATGGCTGATTTGCTAAAGGGCGGGGACGACGGCGACAAAATCTATCAATCGGTCCTGGAACAGGTGGAGCGCCCATTGATCAAGCTGGCCTTGAGCGTGACGTCTGGCAACAAATTGCGGACGGCCGCCTTGCTCGGCGTTAACCGTAACACGCTGCGCGCCCGGATGGGTGTGTTGGGAATGACAGAAGACTGATTGACGTAGGGGGCAAGTGTTGCTCTAAATCACCACTGTTGCTGTTAAGTGACAGTGTGTGTTTGAGGTCCCGTACTTGGCGTCCAGCGTAATTGCCACTCTCAGACGGAATGGTGGGCTTTGGTTTCAAGGCCTGTTTGTCCTGGCCGCTGTCGGCGGGGCAGCCGCGACCATTATCGCCCTTGGACGGTCCAGTCCGACCGCGCCGATCCCGGAAGGGCTTATGGTTCTTCTGTTTGGGAACATGGTCATTCTGGTTGTATTGGCCGGGCTGATTGTCTCGCGTTATTTGTCGATTCGCAAAACGCAATCTGAAGGCGGTGGGGGGCGGCTGACCCGGCGATTCATGCTCCTATTCGGCACCGTTGCGCTTATTCCTGCGGTGATTGTGTCACTCTTCCTATGGCTCACGATAGCGCGCGGCATCGACACCTGGTTGGGCGATACGGTGCTCACGCTGGTCGATGAGATTGGCACCATTACCGCCGAAAGCGGGGAGCAGTTTGCCGCACAGTTTGAAGCCGATGCCGAAGCCGTTGCCGACGATGTTGACGCCTCTGCTGGGGGATTTGAAGCCAATCCAGAGGCATTTGAAACCATTTTCAGCGTGCTCGCGACCTATCGAGAATTCTCAGCCGCTTACATCATTGACCGCAACGGATATCCCTTGGCGATTGCGGAAAATATGAGTTCTCCAAACCACTATGGACGTCCCGCTGCGGAGTATTTCGACGCCGCCGATCGCGGGGAAACCGTAGCGGTGCTGCGTCCGCAAGCGGGCTATACGTTTGCATTGCAGAAATTGGAGAATTACGGCGAAAGCTATCTCTATCTGGCCCGGCCCGTGGATCCGGAATTATTCGCGCGCCTCGACCGCGCCCGCGCGGCCGGCACCAATTATAGGCTCGCCCAACAACGCAGCAGCGAGATCCAATCGCTGTTCATCATATCCTATCTACAAATCGTCGCTTTGGTGCTGTTGCTGTCGGTCCGCCTGGCGCAAGAGATCGCGGAGCGCATTTCCCGCCCGATCAGCCGCCTTGCGAGTGCGGCTTTGGAGGTCTCCGAAGGCCGCCGCGGTGTCTCGGTGCCGCTGCCTGAGTCAGATGACGAAGTGCGCGCATTGTCGAACTCATTCAATATGATGACGCGTCAATTGGATGAGCGTCGCGACGACCTGGTTTCGGCCCGCGAAGAAGCTGAAGAGCGTCGCAGGTTCCTCGAAACACTACTCGTGGAGCTCAGCTCCGGCGTCATCCGCGTTGATTCATCGGGCATTGTGTCCATCGCCAACCGGTCGGCTGAAAACCTCCTCAATCTTGGCCAATTGGAAGGGCGCTTGCTGCCCGAAGTTAACCCCGAGATCTGGAGCCGGGTGGAAGAGGCCCATACGCGGCGCGGACAAGACGATACGTTCATCAATATGATGACCGAGGATGGCTTGCGACATGTTCGCCTGAAAGTCACCTCCGATACGGTCGGCGGCTATGTCATTACGCTGGATGACACGACGCGTCTGATTTCGGCGCAGCGGCAAATGGCCTGGCGCGATGTGGCCCGCCGTATCGCGCATGAGATCCGCAATCCACTCACCCCCATTCAGCTCTCGACCGAGCGAATTCGACGCCGTTATGGCGATCAGGTGAATGATGAAGACGGTGTGTTCCAGCGCTGCATCAATACAATCCTGCGACAGGTCTCCGATATCGGGCGCATGGTGCAGGAATTCTCAGACTTTGCCCGGATGCCTAAGCCCACGCTTATTCGCTTTGACCTGGCCGCGCTGATCACGGACGTGGTGTTCGCTCAGCGCGTGGTGCATCCAGATTATCGTTTTGTGTTGGCCATGCCCGAGGGCGGCCTGGAAATGCTCGGCGATGAGCGCCTTTTAGGTCAGGCGCTGACCAATATCGTAAAAAATGCCGCTGAAGCGCTGTCGCGCCGCCCGGAAACCGATGAAACGCAAGGGCAGGTCACGGTGACCGTCGAGAACTCAGAAGATGGCGGATTCTTCCTGATCTCGATCGAGGATAATGGGCCAGGTTTCCCGGAAGAAGCCCGAGATCAGCTGATGGAACCTTACGTCACCGCGCGAGAAGGCGGAACTGGCCTGGGACTTGCGATCGTCAATCGCGTCATCATGGATCATGGCGGCAGCGTGCAGCTGCTGGAGCCCGCCGAAGGAACCCAAGGGGCAATCGTGAAAATTGTTCTCCCACACAGTCTGGCCGGGGCGGCAGACACAGAACATCAGACTTTGGAGTATGCCAATGAGTACTGACATTCTCGTCGTAGACGACGAACCCGATATTCGTGAACTGATCGCAGGTGTTCTGGAAGATGACGGCCACGGCGTTCGCGTCGCCGCAACCGCTGAGCGCGCCATTGAAGAAGTTCGAGGTCGCACGCCAAGCCTGGTCGTGCTCGACGTCTGGCTGCAAGGCAGCGACATGGACGGCCTGTCGGTGCTGAAATATCTCAAGACGATCGACCCATTGCTGCCTGTGATCGTGATCAGTGGGCACGGCAATGTCGAAACTGCGGTCGCCGCCATTCGTCGCGGCGCTTATGATTTCATCGAGAAGCCGTTCAAAGCTGATCGCCTCTTGCATCTGGTTGCCCGGGCCATTGAATCATCAAAACTGAAACGTGAGAATGAAGCGCTGCGTACTCAGAGCTTCTCCGTCTCAGACTGGATTGGATCAAGCGGCGCCGCCCAAGCGCTGCGCGCCCAGATCGAAAAAGTTGCCCCGACCAATTCACGTGTCCTGGTGTCTGGCGAAGCCGGCGTCGGTAAAGAGCTCTGCGCGAAACTGATCCACGAAAACTCACGCCGTGCCGGCGGTCCATTCATTGCCGTCAACGCGGCCAATATCGCGCCGGAGCAGATGGAACGAGAACTCTTCGGCGAAGAAGACAATGCCGGTATGCCGGTCAAAATCGGGGTGTTCGAACAAGCCCATGGCGGCACCTTGTTGTTGGACGAAGTGGGCGACATGCCGGTCGGCACGCAAAGCAAGATATTGCGGGTTCTGACGGAACAGCGCTTCCAGCGTGTTGGCGGCGGCTCTGACGTGAATGTTGATGTTCGGGTCATGTCGTCATCGACCCGTGACCTGGAAGAAGCGATTGCCGCTCAAACCTTCCGCAAGGACTTGTATTACCGCCTCAATGTCGTGCCACTCAATGTACCATCCCTGGCGGACCGGCGAGATGATATTCCGGCGCTGGTCGAATTCTTCAGCGCCCGGATCGCCGACTCGTCCGGGTTGACGCCGCGCGCATTCAGTCAGGAAGCGATAGCCGTTTTGCAATCCATGAACTGGCCAGGCAATGTTCGCCAACTCCGCAATCTGGTTGAGCGCGTTTTGATCCTGTCCCGCGATAGCAATAGCGGCGTGGTCAGCGTCGATGAATTGCCGCTCGATCGGGGCAATGGGGATGGCGGCGACGCCATGGGCGTGTCAGCTGACTTTGTCGGCCTGTCTTTGCGCGATGCGCGTGAGCAATTCGAACGCGATTATCTGTCGCTTCAAATCACCAGATTTGACGGCAATATCTCTCGAACAGCCGAGTTTATTGGGATGGAGCGTTCGGCTCTACACCGAAAATTAAAGGCACTTGGCGTAAACGCGTCTGCGAGTCGCACGGAAAACCGGTAAATGCGTGTAATCATCTGTGGTGCGGGCCGCGTTGGGCAGGGCATCGCTCGCCATTTGGCGCAAGAGCACCATGATATCACTATGATCGACGAAAATGACGATCTGATCGAACAGGTTCAGATCGATTTCGACGTCCGTGGGGTGGTGGGACACGCCGCGCACCCGAATGTGTTGCGCGCGGCTGGCGCCGACGCCGCCGACATGCTGATCGCGGTCACCCATTTCGATGAGATCAATATGGTGATCTGTCAGGTCGCCGATACGCTCTTTTCGGTTCCCACCAAGATCGCCCGGGTTAGAGCGCAGGCCTATCTTGATGCGGAAAACTCTGAACTGTTTTCAAAGTCCGCATTACCGATTGATCTTATCATCTCGCCAGAGATTGAGGTTGGGGAAGCGATCTTGCGGCGCATTCGCGCGCCGAGCGCCGTGTCGAGCATTTCGTTCGAGGGCGGGGAACTGCAAGTCCTGGGCATGAAGGTTCATGAAGACAGCCCATTATTGGAAACGGCGCTGGAGCAAATTTCCGGCCTGTTTCCAGATCTCGGGGCCCGGGTGATTGGCATCAAGCGCAGCGCTTCCGTGTTTGCGCCGCGCGGGAATGATCAATTGCAGCCCGGCGATACCGCCTATGTGGCGGTGACGCGCCAATCCACGCCGCGCCTCAACAAGCTGTTCAATCGCGATATCAGCGAACACAAACGCGTCGTGATTGTCGGCGGCGGCAATGTCGGTCTGTATGTGGCCACACAGCTCGAAAGCGAAGGCAATGTGCGGGTTCGAATAATCGAATCCGACGCCGAAAAAGCCGATATCGCGGTCTCGGCCCTGAAACAGACCATTGTGATCCATGGCGACGGACTGGCGCGGGATGTGCTCGAAGAAGCCGGGGCTGACCAGGCTGACATCGTCATCGCCGTCACCAATGATGACAAAACCAATATGCTGATTGGCAAACTCGCCAAGCAAATCGGCGCGCGCCGGACACATGCGCTGGTCAATGCCTATGAGCTTGTCGCGATTTCTCATGATCTGGATATTGATGCCGTGCTAGATCCGCGGGCTTTGAGCGTTTCAAAGATCCTGACCAAGCTGAGACGCGGCCGCATTCTGTCTGTTGAATCGCTGGAAGATGGCACGGCGGAGATCGCTGAAGGCGTGACGCTCGATTCCTCACCTCTGATCGGGAAACCGATCGATTATGCCCATCTCCCGGATGGTGTGGCTGCAGCCGCCATTATTCGCGAGGGTCAAATCCTGTTCCCGACTTCGGCGACCACGGTTCAGACCGATGACCGACTATTATTGTTCTACGAAACCAGCGCGACCCGAAAAGTAGAGCAATTCTTCAGGGTCAGTGCTGACTTCTTCTAAGCGAGGATGCGCGCGTGAATCACCTCGCCATCGTCCGTGTCGTCTCTACGATTGCTTTGGGCTTTTCAGGCCTGTTCCTGATTTGCTTTCTCGTCGCCTTGGCATCAGGCGAGACGGAGCAGCAAATGGTTTTTGCCGGCGCCGGAGCGACAGTTGGCGGCTTTGGTGGCACCGTCTTGTTGCTGACAGACAAGCCGAAGCGCCGCGCGCATGCGAAAGATGGTCTCGCCGTCGCAATCTTGTTTTGGCTGGTCGGCGGATTGATCTCCACCATTCCATTCTTTGATTATATCGGTGCGCCGGATTTATTGGCGGCGTTTTATGAGAGTGTTTCGAGCCTCACCACAACCGGCCATAGCCGTATTGATCCGGGTCTCAATCCGATGTCGACCAGCATCTTCGTCTGGCGCGCCTTGCTCCACATCATTGGCGCCATTGCCAGCGTATCGATCGCCGCGACGGTGTTTTCTGGCCTAAACCTTGGCGGGCCCGGAGTTCACAGAAATCGGTTCTTCAGCGAGCCAGAAGGCAGCTTCTTCGACCCGGTGCCTCGGGTTGTGCGGGTGGCGACAATCCTCATCCTCAGCGGTGTAATCATTCTGTCAGCCTTGTTGCTGTCGATCGGATTGGCGCCGCGGGATGCATTAGCCGGAGCGGTGAGCGCGATTACCACAGGCATGGTCGACCCAGCCGCCTCAACCACCGCACCGGTTGGCGGGCCCATGCACTCCATTCTGCTCTGGCTTGGCCTGGTTGCCGGGACGCTGGGCCTGGTTGCCATTGATGGAGCGGGGCAGGGGCGGGCGCGGTCGATCTTGTTCGATCCGGAAACGCTGGCTTGGGGCGGGACGCTCGTCTTGATCACGGTGCTCGCCTTCATCGCAGGCTTGCCGCTGATCGAAAGCCTCGGCTGGGCGACATCATCCATTGCCACCAGCGGGATCGCGCTGAGCGATCCACAGCAGCATTCGCGGCTCCCGATCGTGCTCTTATTATTCCCTGTTTTGATCGGCGGATCAGCGCTTTCGGCGGCCGGCGGGTTCAAGCTTGCCCGATTGATCATTCTGACCCGCCGGGTGGCGCTGGAATTTGTTCAACTGGGCTATCGCGGCAGTGTTCAGCATTTCAAGTTCAGAGGACGCCGCCAGTCGGAACGAACTGTGATGGGCGTTTGGGTCTACCTTGTCGGCTATATCGTCGCCTGCACGATCGGGACCCTATTGTTGAGTGCGACCGGATTGGCGTTCGACGATGCGATCCGCGCCGGGATTGGCAGTCTTTCGAATGCCGGTCATATTCTGGTCGGTATGAATGCAGAGCTTTCGCCGCTGGCCCAAATTTGTGCGGTACTCGGCATGATTCTTGGGCGTTTGGAGGTGATTGCGCTCTTACCCGCCCTAAATCCAACTTTTTGGCAACGATAACCTGCCATTGACTTGCAAATCGGGGTCAATCGTTATAGCGGCTGCAATATAAAAGAAGGGCAGACGAACAATGTCTTCAGATAAAAAGCAAAACCTCCAGGATACTTTCCTAAACGCAGTCCGCAAATCCAAGACTCCATTGACTATTTTTCTGGTCAACGGTGTGAAGTTGCAGGGCGTCGTCACTTGGTTTGACAATTTTTGCGTGTTGCTCCGCGGCGATGGTCGTCCACCGCAGCTCGTTTACAAGCACGCTATCTCGACCATCGCACCAGGGGCGCATGTCCAGCTCTTCGACGAAGAAGATAGCTAAGACGTTTGACGCAAAAACCGATTGATCTCGAACAGCCTCCCGAAACGGCGGGGATCATCATTCCATGGACCCAGGTTGGTGACCGACCCGGCGACGAACGGCTGGAAGAAACGGCCGGTCTGGTCGAAGCCCTCGGCTGTGAGCTCGCGTTCTTGCGGGCTGAACAAGTCCGCAAACCGACACCGGGTTACTTGCTGTCGGGCGGCTTGCTTGACCGCCTGATTGGCGATGTGCAAGCGTTTGATTGCTCTATGGTGATCGTTGACGCGGCCCTGACGCCCATCCAGCAACGCAACCTGGAGAACAAGCTCGGCGTCAAAGTCATCGACCGGACGGGGCTCATCCTGGAAATCTTCGGACTGCGCGCGCGCACCAAAGAGGGCCGGCTGCAAGTCGAATTGGCGCGATTGCTCTATGAGCGCTCGCGCCTGGTGCGAACCTGGACGCACCTTGAACGGCAACGCGGCGGGCGCGGTTTCCTGGGCGGGCCTGGCGAAACCCAGCTTGAGGCCGATAAACGCATGATCGATCGCGCGGTTGGCCGATTGCGCCGGGATCTCGACGATGTCAAACGGACACGCCGCGTGCAAAGGGAAGGGCGCAAACGCCGAGACAGTCGAATTATCGCGCTTGTCGGTTACACGAATGCCGGCAAATCGACCCTGTTCAATCGTCTCACCGGCGCCGATGTCATGGCCAAAGACATGCCATTCGCGACACTCGACACCACGATCCGGAAACTCGAGCTGCCAGTGCTGGGCGAGGTGAGCCTCGTCGATACGGTCGGGTTTATTTCCGATCTTCCCACCCACCTCGTCGACAGCTTTCGGGCGACCCTGGAAGAGGCCTTGGAGGCGGATCTGCTCATTCATGTTCGCGACCGGTCGAGCGAGGCGGATGAAGATCAAAAACGAGATGTTCTGACCATCCTGAATCAGTTGGCGGATCTGGAGCGAGTCGACCTGCCGCCCATGATCGAAGCTTGGAACAAGATTGATCTGGTGCCGCCCTATGTGCGTGAGGGTTTGGACGCAGAACTGGCGCGCACCAAGGATCGAACCCTGGCCGTTGCCGTCTCAGGCGTCACGGGCGAAGGGATTGATGAGCTGGTCGAGATAATCGAACAGACGCTCGATCGCGACCGTGCGCGTTTGCAAGCGCACCTGACCAGCAAAGATGGCGCCTTTCGGGCTTGGCTCTATGAGAATACCCAAGTCGAAAACGAAACCTATTCGGAGACGGGCGAGGCCTGTCTGACGATCAGTTTGACACGCGACGAATTCGGCCGGCTCGCCGCACGGTTTCCCGATGAGCTGAGCACGCAGATAGAGAAAGCGGATTAAATGACCGACAAAGACATCTTGTTTCTGTTGCCTCCTGGGTTTGAAGACAATGACCGCCGGGAGTTTTGCCCGGAATGCGCCGAATTGTGGGGCGTTCTGAGCTATTATCCGGCGATCAAGGAAGCGCTGGAGATTCGCTATGTCGGGATTGAGCATCCGCGCGCACCGATTTGTGATGAACTGGGCGAGGGGCGCTGGAATGCCCCGACCTTAATCCTGGCACCGTCCAATGTCGGACTTGTTCCCGCATCGGTCGCAAATCAACAGTCATATCTCGGTTCAGCACGCGAAATCGCGAAATATTTCGCCGTACGCTTCGGAACAGCGGTTCCGCGAGGGAGTTAAGCGACATCCACACCTTGTAACACGCCGCGAATGGACAAATATAACGGCGTCTGCCAGACCCTTGGCCAATCATATTCCGCTTGAAGGTAGTTTTATGTTCGATCCGCGCCCGACCGATGTGAACCTCGTCCCCACTGTTATTGAACAAACCAGCCGGGGAGAGCGCGCGTTCGACATTTTCTCTCGGCTCCTGAAAGAACGTCTGATCTTCATTACCGGGCCGATTGATGACACCACCGCTTCGCTGGTTTGCGCTCAATTGCTCTTCCTGGAGTCGGAGAACCCGAAAAAAGATATTGCGATCTATATCAATAGTCCTGGCGGATACGTCACGGCGGGCCTCGCGATCTACGACACGATGCAATATATCCGTTGCCCGATTTCGACCGTGTGTATCGGACAAGCGGCGAGTATGGGATCTTTGCTGCTGGCAGCCGGCGATAATGGGAATCGTATCGCGCTTCCGAATTCTCGCGTCATGGTGCACCAGCCATCCGGCGGATATCGCGGGGTCGCGTCTGATATTGAACGCCACGCAGAAGAAATTCTCGATCTGAAGAAACGCCTCAACGATATTTACGTAAAACATACCGGTCAGAACTATGAAACGATTGAGAAAAAGCTCGATCGCGACACGTTTATGACCGCCGAAGAAGCCAAGGAGTTTGGCATCATCGATACGGTTTACGAACGTCGCGCGGATCAAGGCGAAGAGTAAACGGCACTCTTCATGCATTGAGAATGTGAGCTAAGACTTGCGTGAGCCCGTAAGGGTTTTAAAGTTGTGTATTGTTCCTGGGATTCGTTCCCGGTAAATCGCATGTTAAGGCATGCGTGTCATAGAGGTTGCCAATGGCAAAGCAAAACGGTTCCAGCGGCGATTCTAAGAATACGCTTTACTGCTCTTTCTGTGGAAAGAGTCAGCACGAAGTCAAAAAGCTAATTGCAGGCCCCACCGTCTTCATCTGTGATGAATGCGTTGAACTCTGCATGGATATTATCCGTGAAGAGAACAAGGCGTCTGGCTTTAAGGCCAAAGAGGGCGTTCCGACGCCGCAAGAGATCTGCGATGTGCTCGATGATTACGTCATCGGACAGGACTATGCCAAGCGCATCCTCTCAGTCGCCGTGCACAACCATTATAAGCGTTTGGCCAATCCAGGCGGCGCCGATGGGGTCGAGCTGGCCAAATCCAACATCATGCTGATTGGCCCAACTGGATGCGGTAAAACGCTTCTGGCGCAGACATTGGCGCGGGTGCTGGATGTGCCCTTCACAATGGCCGACGCGACCACGCTCACAGAAGCCGGTTATGTCGGCGAAGATGTTGAGAATATCGTCCTGAAACTGCTTCAGGCGTCCGATTACAATGTTGAGCGCGCACAACGCGGGATCGTCTATATCGATGAGATCGACAAAATCTCGCGGAAATCCGACAATCCTTCAATCACCCGCGATGTGTCGGGCGAGGGCGTGCAGCAAGCGCTATTGAAACTGATGGAAGGGACGGTCGCTGCGGTTCCACCACAAGGCGGACGCAAACACCCGCAACAGGAATTCCTACAGGTCGATACAACGAATATTCTGTTCATCTGTGGCGGCGCATTTGCTGGCCTCGATAAGATCATTTCGTCTCGCGGCGAGGCGACATCGATTGGCTTTGGCGCCGACGTCAAAGATCCAGAAGCGCGCCGCGTTGGAGAAGTTCTTCGTACCGTCGAGCCGGAAGACCTTCAGCGCTATGGCTTGATCCCGGAATTTATCGGTCGTTTACCGGTTCTGGCGACACTGGAAGATCTGGACGAAGATGCCCTGATCACGATCCTCACAGCGCCTAAAAATGCACTCATCAAACAGTATCAAAAACTGTTTGAGATGGAGGATGTGAATCTGACTTTCACGCCGGATGCACTGGCCGCAGTGGCGAAGAAGGCGATTGTCCGCAAAACCGGCGCGCGGGGGCTTCGCTCCATCATGGAGTCAATTCTGCTTGATACCATGTTCGAACTGCCAGGATTGCGCGGTGTGGACGAAGTTGTGATCAATGCAGAAGTGGTCGATGGCAACACAAAACCACTCTACGTGCACGCCAAACAGGTTCAGCCCAGCGAGGCGTCTTAGAATTTAGGCGCTCATAGGACAGAATTGTCAGAATTCCACCGCTATTTTGTGGTTGAACTCAACCTGTGCGAACATCAAATGAAACAGACGCCAGAATCATCCGACAACAGGATGAAGGTGATGGTCGCCGCTGAGCGGGACCAGATGCAAAGGAGTCGACTATGACGACGAAAACCCTCCCAGTTCTCCCGCTGCGAGATATTGTTGTGTTCCCAGACATGGTGGCGCCGCTTTTTGTGGGCCGAGACAAGTCTGTTCGTGCGCTCGAAATGGTGGATGAGAACGTAAATGAGATCATGCTGGTCGCCCAGAAGGATCCATCCACGGATGATCCAGGTGCAGACGATTTGCACCCAGTCGGGACCACCGCCTCTATTCTGCAACTTTTGAAGCTCCCCGATGGTACCGTGAAAGTGCTGGTCGAAGGCAGCAATCGCGCCCGCGTCAACACGCTGGAAGATCGCGGCGATCACTATGTTGCCGAGGTTGGTATCATTGATGCCGATGATGGAAATACAAGCGAACTCGAGGCGCTGATGCGCGCGGTGACCGAGCAGTTCGAGAGCTATGCGAAACTCAATCGCAAGATTGCACCGGAATCAGTGTCGACCATCTCGGATATTGTCGAGCCAGGTAAACTCGCCGACGCGGTCGCCTCACAATTGCAGGTGAAACTGGCCGAGAAGCAAGGCCTGCTGGAACTGTCTGACGTCAAAGACCGTCTGGAAAAAGTCCTGTCGCTGATGGAAGGCGAAATGGGCATGATGCAGATGGAGCGGAAGATCAAAAACCGCGTCAAGCGTCAGATGGAGAAGTCCCAGCGCGAATATTATCTGAACGAGCAGATGAAAGCGATCCAACGCGAACTGGGTGACCAGGGCGAAGGTGAGCGCGATGAAATCGGTGAACTTGAAGACAAGATCAAGGAAACCGGGCTCTCAGAAGAAGCGCGCAACAAAGCCGAACAAGAGATCAAGAAACTCCGTCAGATGAGCCCAATGTCGGCCGAGTCGACGGTGGTGCGGAATTATCTGGATTGGCTGTTGTCGCTGCCATGGGACAAACGCAAAGACATTTCGACAGACCTCGTCGCGGCGGAGCAACAGCTCAATGATGATCATTATGGTTTGGAAAAGGTCAAAGAACGGATTCTGGAATATCTCGCCGTTCAGAAGCGCACCAACAAGTTGCGCGGACCGATCCTCTGTCTCGTCGGCCCTCCAGGTGTGGGTAAAACCTCGCTCGGTAAGTCGATCGCCGAAGCGACGGGCCGTGACTTCGTGCGCGTGTCGCTCGGCGGCGTGCGCGATGAAAGCGAAATCCGCGGCCATCGCCGGACCTATATCGGGTCGATGCCAGGCCGCGTCATTCAAAGCCTGAAAAAGGCGAAGACGGGCAATCCGCTCTTCCTCTTGGATGAGATCGACAAGATGGGCATGGACCATCGCGGCGATCCGTCTGCGGCCCTGCTTGAGGTGCTCGATCCGGCGCAGAACTCGACCTTCAACGACCATTATCTGGAAGTTGATTACGACCTGTCAGACGTCATGTTTGTGACCACGGCCAATAGCCTCAACATGCCTCAGCCATTGCTGGATCGGATGGAGATCATTCGCATCGCTGGCTATACCGAGGACGAGAAGCGGGAAATCGCGGTGCGCCACCTGTTGCCGAAGATTCGCGGGGATCATGGCCTCAGCGAAACCGAGTGGATCGTTCAGGACGAGGCCATCAATGACTTGCTGCGTTACTATACGCGCGAAGCCGGTGTGCGCTCGCTCGAGCGGGAGCTTGCGAAGCTGGCCCGTAAAGCCGTGCGTGAGCTCGGAAATGAGGGCGTTAGCCAAGTCGTCGTCACGCCGGAAAATCTCGCTGATTATTCGGGCGTACGTAAGTTCCGCTTCGGTCTCGCTGACGAAGAAGATCAGATTGGCGCTGTAACAGGCCTCGCCTGGACGGAAGTCGGCGGCGATCTGCTGACCATTGAAGCTGTGTCCATGCCAGGACGAGGCAACACCAAGGTCACCGGGAACCTGCGTGATGTCATGAAGGAATCGATCTCTGCGGCGCAATCTCTGGTGCGTTCGCGAGCGGTTGATCTCGGCATCAAGCCGAGCGTGTTCAACACGACCGATATACACGTCCACGTGCCGGATGGGGCGACGCCGAAAGACGGACCAAGTGCCGGGATCGCGATGACGACGGCCATGGTGTCTCTGTTGACCAATAATCCGGTTCACCGGGATATTGCGATGACCGGGGAAGTGTCGTTGCGCGGCCGTGTCCTGCCGATTGGTGGCTTGAAGGAGAAGCTTCTCGCGGCGCTACGCGGTGGCATCAAAACTGTATTGATCCCTCAGGAGAATGAGAAAGACCTCACCGACATTCCTGAAAATGTCAAAGAAAGTCTGACCATTATCCCTGTCTCTGACATTAATGAGGTGCTGGCGCGGGCGCTGACCAAATCGCTTGCGCCGATCGAATGGTCTGAAAAGGATGAAGAAGCGCTGGCGGCAACCTTGTCCGGGCGCCCATCGCCAAATGATGGCAATCCATCCGTCCGTCACTAGGCGCAACTGAACAATCTTGGCGGCCTCTGTTTTTTCTGGCAGAGGCCGTCTTGCATTTCTGGGCCAGACAAGGCAAAGGAAGCGTCCCGGAAGGGCGGTTAGCTCAGTTGGTAGAGCATCTCGTTTACACCGAGAGGGTCAGCGGTTCGAGCCCGTTACCGCCCACCAGGAATTGCAAGGACATAGCAGAACGGATGGTCCTGATACTGCAGGCCGATAACAGCTTCTATGCTGGCTCAGCAGCAGTTCCGTGGCGAGGGCTAGTCGTATTCTCTAAACTCGTTTCCAGGTCCGCACGGATTGCTGGCTGAGCACGGTGGGCGATTGGCTTTTCCAAAAGCCCAAGCCTGGCTTTGTCGCTCATAAATGGGGTCCACGGTCTGAACAGGACCTTGAACGGGCCCAGCATTGTAACTCGAAATCGCTTGATGAACGCCCTCCCAATAGCGTTCAGCCTCAGCTTGGCGCGCCGCATTACGCGCTCTTCGTTGCTGAATGCCACGCGTGTATGGCAGCGTGCGTCGGATTTTCTCCACCTTGTTCGCCGGCATATAGGGCAGCAGGCTTTCAACGAATGATGCGGGTACGTCCATTAGTCCATGTGTCGTTGTCGAATTGGAAGGTAATGCCCACCAATCCATGTGATTGACCAAAGCTTGCGCTTTTTCCTGGATCGAAGCGTCTTGTAATGGACCTTCATAGTAGAGGCGTAATCGATAGCCCGGGAACGTGCCTTCGATCAGATTCGTCCGAGCTTGCTTCCGCATGGCTGCGAGCGCTTGCTCTGTTTCGTAAGCTTGCAGCCTTTCTTCCGCTTCGCGGCGGGCTTCGACGGCTCGAATCGCCGCTAATCGTGCTTCTTCCGCCCGGCGTTTTGCTGCTTCGAAGGCTTCGCGGCGCTGTCGCTTGAGTTCGGCTTCACGCGCGGCCGCAATGCGCTTATCCTCTCGAGATTGTGCAAATCCTCGTACAACCGACAATGCCGCGGACTCCGAAGGGAGCCCGGTCGCGGAGGTTATGAAAGCCGCACCGTTCATCGCCTCCACTTCTTCTCGCACGTTAGGGTTGGCATTGCGCAGGACAGACCAGGTTCCATCTTCCGCTTCGATGACAAGCTGCCCGGTCTTCGGACGAAGTTTATATCCATCGGACACATCAGCGCCGAACTTCTTCAAAGTCTTGAGGGTAGCAACTTGTTCTGTGGCCCGCAGTTCCTCGATTGTCGGATGCAAATTGTCTGATTCAAACATCGCATAGCGTGGACCGTCTGGCGTTTGCCATTCCGCGTACCAGAGCGCGTTTTCCGCGTAATCTGTCCGCCGGGCAATCTGTTCGCCAAGCGCGAATGCAGGACCGAATCCGCGAAAGCCCTCGGGCGGAAAAACCGGCACACCGTCTTGCGTTTCGAACGGCCAATATACACCGCGATCCGCGCTCACTTCGACCATTAAGCGATAGCCGTAAAAGTGTTCACCTGAGCCATCCGAATAGGGAAGTCTCGACGGGATCGCCCGCACATCATCCATGTCGACCTTTTGCAGACCTTTATCGTCCCGATACCGATACAACGTTCTGTGAGTTGTATAATCGTCGCCTTCGCGGGAAAATTGGAGTACCAAAAGATAGTCACCTTGCGGGACAATCGTATTGATACCGCCCGCCAGCAACACTTGCTCAGAAGGGTGCATCCAGCTGGGCTTGGATGCATTGGGAATTTTCAGAAGCGTCTCGCCGCTGGGCGAGATCAAAAATGCATCGAACGGAGTCATCCCGTCTTTTGGTCCCATCTTCTGAACATCATAGTCGAACGTGTAAGTGATGTATGAGACCCAATCTGGCCATTCGCCAATGGTCTCGATTAGGCGGGTACCTCCGATATGATCGCAGTCTTTGGTCTGGAGATCCAATCGGCAGAACTCTTGGTTGGGTTCGCGCACAAGCGCATAGCGCGGGGTCAGCTGACGCCAAACCAGATATTTTGGCTCGATCAGCCATTTAGCTCGCCCGCGATCACCGGGTTTGCGGACGCCATAAAGACCCCACCATCCCATCTCGAACTGGCGATCAGAGGAATCTATCGACATGGCCCGTCCGCAAACCTGGATGCCGTCTGGGTAAATGCATTGCTTAATACGGAAATTCACAAGCACGGCGTCTTTTTCGCGGCCACGCTTGTCGACCACGTTGATCGGAATCTCGCGACGCAAGGTGTAATCGTCTAAATCGACGGATTTCGAATAATCGATTTCCGCCATCGCGATTGGAACAAGACTCAGTACGAATAAGAGACTCTGAAACAGTCGAATCATGGGTTGCCTCGCACGGAAAAAGACATTGATCAGTCTTCGCATAGCCAAAAAAGCGGATCAATGTGTTCAAGATTGAGCGCGCAGTTGGATACCTGACTTGTTAGGTGCAGCCCCCAAGTTAGATGCGCTTTTGCCAAAGTACGCTTTTGCGCCCTAGTCCGACGGACAGCGGTTCGAGCCCGTTACCGCCCACCATTTTCAAACCCCTACAAGACGCGCGTATCGAGGCTGTCGCCTTGTTCAACCAGGGTCAGGTCTTCACCTTGCCGTTCCAGGGTGGTGACGCTGCAATAGTTCGGGCGAAACACCGTGACAGAGGTGGCGCCGGAGAGATGGCCGACAATCGCGTTGATCGCGATGAAGTGGCTGAAAACAACCGTTTTGTCCGGCAAGGTCTGGATCGTGCTCAACAAATCGCGATGCCAGGCTTGAACCAGGTCTGGCGCTTCAGACCATTCACCTGCCATCAGCGCGCGCAGCCAGGTTCTGCGATCTTCGACATCTGAAGGGGTTGGAATCTCTGTGACAGACGGTTCGATTGTGATTGGGGCGCCAGAAAGCTCGCCATAGACGGCCGCCGTTTCCTGACACCGGGTCATTGGACTGGAAATCGCGTTTGAGATCTCGAGCGCAATCAACCGTTTGGCGACGGCTTCAGCCTGGATGTCACCTTTTTCCGATAGGCCAGGATCTGGATGTTCGCCCCAACTCGCGGCAGCCTCTCCATGGCGAACAAGATAGATCATGCGGCGATCAGCTGAGGGTCTTGGTCGTAGGATTTGAACACTTCGAGCGCCTGCTTGTAGAGCACCGGTTCAGCGATGTTCAGACGTGCGCGAACATCTTCAATCGGTTGATCCAACAAGCCGACAATATCTTGTTCGATAATGCGTTTCGCCGCTTTGCCATTCCGGCGCCCTTCCGCCAGTACCTCTTTAACGCGGGCTTCTTTCGGGGCTGCCTTGGCGATCTGTCGATTGCCCATGAAGGCGATAAAGCTGACCCCAAGCCCGCCATGCTGGCTATGGGTATAACCCAGCAAAGCATCTTCACCGAGGGCATCGCGTCCATAGCCGGTCAGCACGTGATACATGTCGTGCGTGTCGCGCAGGCGATTCGCATACCAAAGCAGGTCATCATCGAAATTCTGATGCTCGCGGCGATTGACCTGGCTTTCTTCGACGAGGCCATTTGCCGTCAATCCTTCGCGTTCCATAAAGTCCACATAGGTTCGCCCAACCGTACCGAGGGGCAGGGCCTTTAGCGGCGCGTGATCGTCAAGAATGTCCGGCAGATAGGCCCGCTGCTCGAGCAGATAACTGCCATTATTTGACCGCATGAAACGGCCGAAGTCCTTGCGCGTGGCATTGCCATTCAACGCTTCGATGATGTGGAAAACCTGTTCGGTATCTTCCTTGTCCGCGATCAGCTTCTGCATATGACGCCACGCTTTAAGCGGTTGGCGCTTTGGTTTTGGGCGATCGGGGTGAATGAAGGGGACTGGACGGTCCATACTGGCAAGCTCCTTGACTATTTCCAGCATAACAGAAGACCGTTAATCGAACAATGACGCGTGCGTCATGTTTTTCAGAACCGTGTCTGAGTAAAAATGCATCATCGCTGGTTAAGGCTTGAGCACGATTTGGCTTGGGCCTTCCTTGCAGCCCATCAACTATCGCATCACGGCAGGAGGGGGCCTATTCGAAAGCGGTATCAGCGAACGAAGGGTTGCGGGAATGAAAAAGATTGAAGCCATCATCAAGCCATTCAAACTGGATGATGTGAAAGAGGCACTCCACGAGGTTGGCGTGCAGGGGATGACCGTTGTCGAAGCAAAAGGCTTTGGCCGTCAACGAGGACATACGGAGCTCTATCGCGGCGCCGAGTATGTCGTCGATTTTCTCCCCAAGCTCAAAGTTGAAGCGGTCGTCGCGGATGCCGGCGTCCAAAGCGCAATTGAGGCGATCACCAAAGCCGCTCAAACCGGCAAGATTGGGGATGGCAAGATTTTCGTTTCGGATATTGGCGAAGCTGTTCGTATCCGAACCGGCGAAACGGGCGATGGCGCGCTCTAGCGTCAGACACAAACACAGACAGGAAATCAATTGGAGGGCTTAATGGCCGATAGTGTTTTGAAACTCATGAAGGACAACGATGTAGAATTCGTCGACCTTCGCTTCACCGACCCACGCGGGAAGATGCAGCACGTGACCTTCGATAAGGGCATGGTTGATGGTGACTTCTTTGAAGACGGGCAGATGTTTGACGGCTCATCCGTCGCTGGTTGGAAAGCGATCAACGAATCCGACATGAACCTGAAGCCGGATGTTGCGACGGCAAAGATCGATCCATTCTTCCAGCAGACCACTTTGGCTGTGTTCTGTGACATTCTCGATCCAATCACGGGGCAGGCATATAATCGCGATCCGCGCATGACCGCTAAGAAGGCAGAAGCCTATCTGAAATCAACCGGCGTTGGTGACACGGCCTATTTCGGACCTGAGGCCGAATTCTTCGTCTTCGACGATGTGCGTTGGAACACAGAGCCGCACGTCACCGGTTACAGCTTTGATTCCACCGAACTGCCTGCCAATACAGGCAAAGAGTACGAAATGGGCAATATGGGTCACCGCCCAGGTCCTAAAGGCGGCTACTTCCCAGTGCCACCCGTCGACTCAGAGCAGGACATGCGGTCTGAAATGCTGTCCGTCATGGGCGAGCTTGGTCTCGAGCCTGAAAAGCATCACCACGAAGTGGCACCGGCCCAGCACGAACTTGGCATGAAGTTCAATACGCTGGTGACCATGGCAGATAATCTGCAACTGTATAAATACGTGATCCACAATGTCGCCGCCAGCTATGGCAAAACCGCGACCTTTATGCCGAAACCTTACTTCAACGATAATGGCTCTGGCATGCACGTTCACCAATCCATCTGGAATGGTGGCAAGCCGACCTTTGCGGGTGACCAATATGCTGGTCTGTCTGAGACCTGCCTGCACTATATTGGCGGGATCATTAAGCACGCCCGGGCCCTCAATGCCCTGACCAATGCTTCGACCAACTCTTACAAGCGTCTGGTCCCTGGGTTTGAAGCGCCAGTTATGCTGGCTTATTCTGCGCGCAACCGTTCCGCATCTATCCGGATCCCATTTGGCACCGGCGAAAAGGCCAAGCGGATCGAAACCCGCTTCCCGGATCCAACAGCGAACCCTTACCTGGCTTTCGCAGGCCTGCTCATGGCCGGCCTCGACGGGATTGAAAACAAGATCCACCCGGGCGATGCGATGGACAAGGATCTCTATGATCTGCCGCCAGAAGAAGCCAACGCCATTCCGCAAGTCTGCGGTTCACTGCGCGAGGCTCTGGATGCGCTGGACGCGGACCGTGAGTTCTTGAAGAAAGGCGGCGTGTTCGATGATGACCAGATCGACGCTTACATCGAGTTGAAAATGGAAGAAGTGATGCGTCTCGAACTGCATCCGCATCCGGTTGAATTCGACATGTACTATAAAGTCTAGTTCCATCGCGCTCATTTGAGCGAAGAAATAAGGGCACCAGGGGTTCACGCCTCTGGTGCCTTTTTGCATCGCAGCTTTGACTAGAAAATGGACAGCGTCACAGGATTGAGTGACATCCGAATCAAATTTACCGTTGTATATGGTTAATAATAGAGACCATGGCGCTTAAAATGTTTACCGATATCAATACAAACGGCATCTCCTTCACACGACATAGTGGCGAGGATGATGAGCAGATGAAACTGGTCGCCGATTGTCTTGAAAGCTTGAGAGAAACTGCAACGCTCAGGCCCGATTTATCGCCCGAGACGCGCGGCGAACTGGAGCAATACCTCGCACTTGCAGAGGCTGCGCTGCGCCGCGCCTATGCGGAATCCAAGCTGGGATAAGCCAGAGAATTTCTCGTCAAATCCACGCAATAAGTCGGTATTGCATCGAGCATCGCGCTTCTCCTGATGTCTCAATCCGCCGACGCTTGGGTTGTGAAGACTTGATCTATTCTAATCTGTTTGTAACCTTCGCTCACAATTGAAATCAGGCGTCGATCTGATTCAATTTGGTGATTTGGGGACAGGATGATGCCACAACCAGCGCGCAATCCATCGGACGTGCCAGCCGCGTCGAGCGCCAATGAAGGCACGGGTCAAGGGCGGTTGGATTTCACTGAAATCGCTGTACAGATCAGCCAGGCCACCACCAACGAAGAAGTTTGGGAGGTGATGACCCGGGTGTGCAAGGAAAATGGCACTAAAGGCGCGTGTTGCCGGTGTTTTCCAAGCAATGCGACGGCTGAACCGGTTGTCTTCTTTTCTCAAACCGAGGGTTTCAGCGCCGGTTTGGAGGCGGCTCTTCAGAGTTCGCCAGGCTATCTGGATGCCTTCCTTCATGCAGCGGTAAAAAGCCCCAAACCGTTTCGCTGGCACGAAGTGAATGAGATTCTGGATTCAAAATCTCCGCAAATGGAGTCCTATCGCAAGAAGATCGCCGCATTTGGTGACGGTGTCGTCGTACCTGTATTTGGGCCGCTTTTCCGCAATGGATATTTCTGTTTTTACGGTGAAGATGGCCGAGAATACGATGATCAAGAGATTCTGATGATGCACTCAGTGTCTCAAACGGCTTATTTGAAACTCCTCGATCTGATGTACCGCTCAGAGCAAGAAGGGCGAGCTCTATCCACCCGCGAACTTGAGATCATCAATCTCATTGCGCGCGGAAACAGCAATCAGACCATCGCCCAAGCCCTGCAAGTGTCGATCAACACGATCAACACCTATGTGAAGCGCATTTTTGAGAAGCTCGATGTGTCGGATCGCGTCAGCGCGGTCATGCGCGCATATGCGCTCGGCTACATCGCGTGATTGTTCAGAGTTGAGCGCCGCTTAGTTTTCCAGTTTCTTCACGGCCTGCCAAAACGCTTCCTGCTCATCCAGTGTAAGCGCGCTGAAATCGACCTGGCGCTCTTCTGCGAGGCGCTCCATCGCTCTGAACCGTCGCTCAAATTTGGTGTTGGCTTTGCGCAAGGCGATTTCGGGGTCGACCTTCAGGCGGCGGGCGAGATTTGCGGCGACGAATAAAAGATCGCCGATTTCCTCTTCGATATGGTCTGGACGGCCTTCAGCCATGGCTTCTTCGATTTCACCACGTTCTTCATCCAGCTTATCGAGAATATCCTTTGGATCGGTCCAATCGAATCCCGTTCTCGCCGCGCGTTTTTGTAGTTTTTCAGCCCGCATCAATGCCGGCAAGGCGAGCGCCACGCCCGAAAGCGCGCTTGGGTCTTCTTTGACCTTATCTGCGCGCTCCTCAGCTTTGATTTGTTCCCAGCTCGCGACCTGCTGATCGCTGGTCTTTTGATCTTCGCTCCCAAATACGTGCGGGTGGCGCCTGATCATCTTCTCAGAAATCGCCTGAGTGACCGCTGCAATGGTGAAATGGCCCTCGTCGGACGCAATCTGAGCGTGGAACACCACCTGCAGAAGTAGATCGCCCAGTTCATCGCTCAGGTCTTTCATATCGCCGCGTTGGATCGCGTCCGCGACTTCGTAAGCCTCTTCAATCGTATAAGGCGCTATGGTTTCATAGCTTTGCTCCAAATCCCAGGCACAGCCCGTTTCCGGGGTCCTGAGACGTTTCATGATTTCGAGCAGATCATCAAAATCATAAGGGGAGGTGAGGGGCTTATCCGTCATCGGTGCAGCTCCAGAAAAACGATAAGTATGCGCCTAAGGACGTTTGCGAGACGCGCAACCCTTTGCGTCAAATAAGTCGTGGAAACCCCTATCACCGCTTGCCAATTGACATAGGGAGCGGGAGCGATGAGATCGCATTTCGGATGGTCCAGGAGAATCACTGTGAATGATATCAGGTGTGTCGCGCCGACAGGTTGTCTCCTGGGAGAAGGCCCTTTGTGGAGCCCGACAGAGGGGTTTTTGTGGTGGGTCGATATCAAACGCGCGAAACTGCATCGTCACAATCCCAAAACCGGGAATACGCGACGCTATGATCTGCCATTACATGCCAGCGGCCTGGCCCTCTCGGATGGCGCTTTGATCATGGTCGGCGACCGTCAGGTCGGTCGCTATGATACGGCAACAGAGAGTTATCGTCCGATCGCTGAATTGAATGAACCGGACGGGTTTCGCACAAATGATGCGGGACTCGCACCAGATGGTAGCCTTTGGTTCGGAACGCTCGATGAGTCCGGCAGGTTGGCCGAAGGCGCCTATTATCGTCTCGCGCCCGATTTGAGTATTGATCGTATCGGGCTTCCGGAAGTGCTGATCACCAATACGATGCAATTCTCACCGGATGGCACGGTCTTTTATACCTGCGACAGCGACGAACAAATGATTCTCGCTTTTGATCATGATCTGGAAACAGGGGCGCTCTCCAATCGGCGGATTTTCGCGTCGACTCTTGAAGCCGGGTGTTTTCCAGACGGCTCTGCGATCGATGCGGAAGGGTATCTCTGGAATGCGCAATGGGCGGGCTCGCGCGTCGTCCGCTACGCCCCGGATGGCAGCATCGATCGAATTATCGACATGCCGGTCAGCCGCCCAACCAGCTGCGCCTTTGGCGGTGAGGAGCTGAAGACGCTCTATATTACCTCCGCACGGGACGGCCTGAGCGATGCTGCGCTTGATCGACAACCCATGGCTGGCAGTTTGTTCGCTTTAGAAGTCGATACACCCGGTCTGCCGGTACCGGAGTTTGGCCAGTCTCGGTAGTTCTCGGCTTGCGTTTGGCATGCTTTACACCCAAGTGACTTCACAAGCGCAAAAATGCGCAGTATGGAGCCGGATTACCCGAAAAGTCAGGAACGCGAGAGAATGGCCGACAAGGACAAAAAGAACAGTGTTGGTCCAATTACCTTCGCCCGTCAGGTGCAAGCCGAGGGTCGGAAAGTAACCTGGACATCAACCCCGGAAACGATTCAGGCCACGATTATGGTGATCGTGATGTCGGTGATTATCGCGCTGTTTCTTTTCCTGTCAGACCAGCTAATAGCCATGGTCATTCGTTGGCTCACGGGTCTGGGTAGTTAGACCCCATAATAAGGAGTGCTTCGCGCATGGCTGAGGCAAAATGGTACATCGTTCATGCTTACTCCAACTTCGAAAAGAAGGTGGCGCAGGCAATTCGCGACCAGGCAGCGATGAAAGGCCTGGATGACATGATCGAAGATCTGGAAGTCCCAACCGAAGAAGTCGTCGAGGTTGTTCGCGGTAAAAAGAAAACGATCGAGAAGCGTTATTTCCCCGGCTACGTCTTGATGAAGGCGCGCCTGACAGATGATGTCTATCACTTGGTGAAAGATACGCCCAAGGTCACCGGCTTCCTCGGCGCGGATGGCGGCAAGCGTCCGCTGCCAGTTCCGCAACGCGAAGTCGACCGTATCCTAGGCACGTCTGACGAGCCGATCGAGGAACGTCCAAAGCCAACCGTGGTTTACGAGATCGGCCAAGAAGTTCGCGTCAACGAAGGCGCCTTCCAAGGCTTCGAAGGCACGGTCGAAGAATTCGATCCAGAAACCGGCCGCATGAAAGTGAACGTGTCGATCTTTGGACGCGCGACGCCGGTGGATCTGGACTTCACCCAGGTCGACAAGATCGCATAGATCGGTTCGATATTCTCAAAGAGACCCGCGCCGGAAACGGTGTGGGTTTTTTTATTTCAACTGACGGATCAGTTTCAGAGTTACCGGATCAGCGGCGGTCTCAGTGCCTTGCAGCGCCGGCTTCAAACGCGTTGCCATCGTCTTACCGCGCTCCACACCCCATTGGTCAAAGCTGTTAATCTCCCACAACACCCCGGCGAGATAAGTTCGATGCTCATATAGCGCGATCAATGCGCCGAGGCGTTCAGCGGTCAGGATTGAGGTATGAAGGAAAGTAGAGGGGCGCCCGCCGGGATGGACTTTCTGCTTGGCGAGTTCGGATGGCAGGTCCGGTTCGTCCGCCTCGATTTGCGCTAAGGGGCGCCCATTGGCGAGCACTTCAGCCTGCGCCAGCGCGTGTGCTGTCAGAGCTTCCACCCCGTTTGCATCGCTCTGACTGCCGGGCGCCAGAATGAACTCAGCTGGCACAATATGCGTCCCTTGATGTAACCATTGGTGATAGGAATGTTGCCCCACAGAGCCTTCGCCGCCCCAAAGCAAGGGTGCGGTGGGCAACGAAACGTCCGCTCCGGATGGGCCGACCGATTTGCCATTCGATTCCATTTCCAATTGCTGCAAATAGGTCGGTAACAGTCTCAAACGGCGCGAATAGGCGAGCACAGCCCGCGCGCCAAAGCCCAGAAAACTCGTGTTCCAGAAATCGAGCAGGGCCAATCGCACAGCCATATTGTCTTGTAATGGCGACGTTTTTACGTGTCGATCCATCTCAGCTGCGCCGGAGAGAAAGGCTTGAAACGTCTCCACACCAAAACTCGCCATGACGGCGACAGAGGCGGCGGACCAAATAGAATATCGCCCGCCAACACTGAGCGGCATATCAAGCGTTGTGGCTGGCCGACCGTCCAGCCAATCCGTCGCGCGTTCCGGGTTTGCGGTGACCAAAAGGAGGTGTTTGGCGGCTTGCTCAGCGCCGAGTGCGGCTTCCAACCAGGCCCGCGCCCGACCGAGATTGTAGAGCGTTTCTTCTGTTCCGAATGACTTCGAAATGCCGACAACCAAGGTGTTCTGTGGATCTAGCCCGGTCAGCGCCAGATCAAGATCCAGCGGATCGACATTGGCGCAAAACCGCAAATCCACGTGCGATAATTGAGCATCAGCAAATGCATCCGCATACAGTCTCGGCCCGAAATCAGATCCGCCAATGCCGATATGGACGATGGCTGAGATGTTTTCATCGCTGGCAATGTCAGAGGCCTTGGCCAGGGCCTTAACGGTGGTCGCGTGCTCCGTATCGGTCAGATCGTTTTCAGGCGGCAAGCGCAACGCCCAATGCAAAGCCGGGCGGTCTTCAGATGGATTGACGATCTCGCCGCTGAACAAGCGATCAATCGCTCCGGTCAGATCGCTGGATTCGGCATGCGCCAAGAGCGAACTGTCTATGGTCTCATTGAGATAGTGACGGGATAAATCCGCCGCCCATCCCGCGGCCTCGATCGGTCCCGCCTTGGAGGCTGCGGCGAGCTCCTGCAGGGACGATTGGCGAATATTGGACGCAAGTGTGGTTAGCTGATCGATCGACATTCTGTTCTCTTAATCGCAATAAAAAACCGTGAGCGCATCCCCGGCGGCCCGCTTCATAATACTTATGGGGGCGTCATCGGGCGCTGATTCGAAAACAGCTTTCTTGTCTGCGCCGGTGATGAGCAAGAGAATGTTGCGAGCATAAGCGACACAAGGCTGGGTCAGGGTCATGCGCAAGAGATTTGGGCCGGTCACTTCGCTCTCAAGCGCTTCAACCGCTGCCACAACGGAGGTGGAGTCTTCTGATACAGCGGCCTCATATCCGCGGCCGCCTTTGAACCAGGATAGGGTGTGCGCATCGGGGCCCATGCCTAAGAGCATGACATCCGTAAGGCTCGCCTCCATGTACAGCTCATTAACCTGCTCGACGACGGAAAACGGATCCGAGCCAAGCACTTTCATCGGCGTATATTCAGCCGCAGAGGCCTTGTTCTGCAACAGTGTGCGTTCCATCATCGCGCCATTGGAAGCGGGATGATCGCGGTCGACCCAACGCTCATCGCACAAGCCGATATGCACGTTCGACCACGCCAAGTCAGCATTTGACAGTGTCTCATAGATCGGCCCGGGCGTGCGCCCACCTGAGCCCATAAAAACGGCGCTGCCGCGACGCGCAATGGCGTCTCTCAAGGCAATGGCAATCCAGTCCGCCGCTGCGATTTGCAACGCCGCTTTGTCGGCGAAAGTTTCGAACACGTATCCCTGCGTCATAGGGGCAGGGAAGGGCCTCTATTGGTGGACTTTGTCAAGCCGTTTTCCGGATGCACTGAAATTGTCTGCATACGTCAGCACTATAGGTGCTTGAAACCTGCGGCGCGCATGTGTATGTGGCGCGCTTCAACGGGACTCTTCTGGCCCGCTTTGAGAAAGGACCACGTCCGGTGGGCCGGACAATTGAGAAAAGGAGGCCTGACATGGCCAAGGAGAAGTTTGAGCGTAATAAGCCGCACGTGAACATCGGCACGATTGGTCACGTGGACCATGGTAAGACGACGCTGACCGCAGCGATCACGATGGTGCTGGCAGATGTGACGGGCGCCGAGAAGCGTTCGTATGAGGACATTGACTCAGCCCCGGAAGAAAAAGCCCGCGGCATCACCATCAACACGGCGCACGTCGAATATGAGACGGAAAACCGTCACTATGCGCACGTCGACTGCCCCGGCCACGCGGACTATGTGAAGAACATGATCACTGGTGCGGCCCAGATGGACGGCGCCATCCTGGTTGTGAACGCGGCGGATGGCCCAATGCCACAGACCCGCGAGCACATCCTGCTGGCTCGCCAGGTTGGCGTTCCTGCTCTGGTTGTCTTCATGAACAAGGTTGACCAGGTCGATGATGAAGAACTGCTCGAGCTGGTTGAGATGGAAATCCGTGAACTGCTGAGCTCTTACGAGTTCCCAGGCGACGATATTCCGATCATTGCAGGCTCAGCCCTCGCAGCTGTTGAAGGCCGCGACGACAATATCGGCAAAGAGAAGATCATCGAGCTGATGGCCTCTGTGGATGAGTATATCCCAACCCCGGATCGCCCTGTTGATCAGCCTTTCCTGATGCCGGTTGAGGACGTGTTCTCAATCTCTGGCCGCGGTACGGTTGTGACCGGCCGGGTTGAGACCGGGATCATCAAAGTCGGTGAGGAAGTTGAGATTGTCGGTATCCGCGACACGCAGAAGACCACGGTCACCGGTGTTGAAATGTTCCGCAAGCTGCTCGATCAGGGCCAGGCTGGCGACAATATTGGCGCGCTGATCCGCGGCATCGACCGGGACGGCGTTGAGCGTGGCCAGGTTCTGTGTGCACCAGGGTCGATCACCCCGCACACCACGTTTGAAGCTGAAGCCTACATCCTGACGAAAGAAGAAGGGGGGCGTCACACGCCATTCTTCACCAATTATCGTCCGCAATTCTACTTCCGTACGACAGACGTGACCGGTGTGGTCACCCTGCCAGCGGACAAGGAAATGGTTCTGCCAGGCGACAATGTGAAAATGAGCGTTGAGCTGATCCAGCCCATCGCCATGGACCAAGGCCTGCGCTTCGCGATCCGTGAAGGCGGCCGCACCGTCGGAGCCGGTGTTGTGGCAAGCGTCAAAGCTTAAAGCCAACGCCCCTCCAAATCAGAAACCCCGCTGTCTCGCAGCGGGGTTTTTTTGTGCGCGAAATGCATCAGTCCGGACACAAATCGCCCAGTCATAGATCGGTCTCGCGCAGTTTATGTCTTGAGTGACAGCAAAGCGCGTGTTTCTTGTTCCGAATAAATAGTCTGGGGTAGGAAACCAAATGCAACTTGTTCTGTATGCCGCGCTGGCATTAGTGCCCATCATTTTTGTCTTCTCGATGTGGCAAATGCGAAAGCACCCGAAAGGGCTCTACATCCTGTTTTTTGCCGAGATGTGGGAGCGCTTTTCCTATTACGGCATGCGGGCCTTGCTGATTTTCTATCTAACCTGGCATTTCCTTTATGAGAGCGATTTCTCGCTGACCTTGTACGGCGCTTATGTGGCGCTGGTCTATCTTGGGCCACTGCTCGGCGGTTGGCTGGCAGATAAATATATTGGCTTCCGCAAAGCCGTGACCTTTGGCGCGATCTTGCTGGTTGCGGGGCATGGCTTGATGGGCTTCCACGGCCCACCTGCCAAAGAGACCTTACAAGCGGCTGGTCAGTCCTACGTTCTCGAACGCCCGGATTACAGTGAGACACGCGACCAGCGGGTCATCGTGGTCGGAGGCGAATCGTTTGACGTTTTGGGCTTTGAACAGCCCGAAATTGGCTCGAATGAGCGAACCGTGACCTATGCTGATGCGAATGGACAGGCCGTCGTTCTGGACGGCACAATCACACGCGAACGCAGCCCGATTCATGAGATCATCCTGTTTGCGGCATTGGCTTTGATTGTTGCCGGCGTCGGATTCCTGAAGCCGAATATCTCAACCTGTGTCGGCGCACTCTATGACCAAGGCGATCGGCGCCGAGATTCCGGATTCACGCTCTACTATATGGGCATCAATCTTGGGTCCTTCCTGTCCGGGATCGCCTGTGCCTGGGCGGCGGCAGAATTTGGCTGGTCGGCCGGGTTTGGCCTCGCCGCGATTGGCATGTTGGCAGGCCTGATCGTGTTCATTTGGGGGCAGGGCTGGCTGGAAGGGCGGGCAGACCCGCCTGCCGATGTTGATTTGACGACACCAGTCTTTGCCGGACTCAATCGCGAATGGCTGGTCTATATTGCCGGTCTTGGATTCGCCGCAGCGGCTTTCGTGCTGTTGCAGTTCGCGGCTTTGACCTCTGCTGCCATGTACCCCGTATTCGGGCTCGTGACGGCAGGAATCGTCTGGTACATGCTGACCAGATTGGATGCAGACGCCCGCAATGCTATGATTGGTCTACTGATCCTGTCGATCTCCTCCGTGCTGTTCTGGACTTTGTTCGACCAAGGCCCGACCTCGCTCAACCTGTTTGCGGGGGCGCATGTCACGAATGAAATTGGCGGTCAGGAATTCCCAGCCGCTGCGCTTCAATCGGCGAACCCGTACTTTATCATCGTGTTCGCCCCGCTGGTTGCCGCATTGTGGACTTTCCTGGGCAATCGCGGATGGGAGCCGAATTCCTATATCAAGTTTGGATTCGCGATGATCCAGATCGGGGCCGGATTCTTCATCCTGAATGTCGGTATTCAAACGGCCACACCTGATGCGGCGGGCGCTTTGCGGATATCGGTCGTCTTCATTCTGCTGATGTATTTGCTGCACACGACGGGCGAAATTTTCCTCTCGCCTGTCGGCTTGTCGGCGGTGACAAAAATGTCGGCCAAGCAGATTGTTGGGTTCATGATGGGCTATTGGTTCCTGGCGAGCTCCTTCGCCAATGTGATTGCCGCGCAAGTGGCCAAGGCCACTCAAGTGCCGGAAGGCGCAGCGACGGCTGACAGCCTCGCCGCGTATAACGCGGTTTACCTGCAATTGGGCGGCGCCGCGGTGGGCCTCGGCGTTGTTCTGCTGGTACTCAGTCCATGGTTGCGCAATCTGACCAAACATGTCGAAGGCTCGAGCGATGCCACAGAAGTCGATGCGTCCGGTCAATTAGACAAGACCACGGCCACGACGAGTTAAGTCGCTTATGGGGATGTTTGAGGAGAAGGGCCGTTCTGCGGCCCTTCTTTTTTATCCGGCGCCGCCGACGGTTAAGCCGCCAACTTTCAACGTCGGCTGGCCGACACCAACAGGCACAGACTGTCCGGCCTTACCGCACGTGCCAACGCCATCATCCATGGCAAAATCATTGCCGATCATCTCAACCTGGCTGAGCGCGGTCGGTCCGTGGCCAATCAGAGTCGCATTCTTGACCGGTGCGACGACTTTGCCATTTTCGACCAGATAGGCCTCAGTGCACTGAAAGACGAAATTGCCCGACGTGATGTCGACCTGGCCGCCGCCAAAATCGACCGCCCAGATGCCTTTCTTGATCGACGCAACGATCTCTTTCGGATCATCCTTGCCGCCCAGCATGACGGTATTGGTCATGCGCGGCATGATGGTCGCGTCATAGGATTCGCGCCGGCCATTGCCGGTCGGAGCAACGCCCATCAATCGAGCATTCTGTCGGTCCTGCATATAGCCTTTCAGAATCCCATCCTCGATCAGAACGGTGCGATTCGTCGGCGTGCCTTCATCATCAATGGAGAGAGAGCCGCGCCGCGCGTCAATTGTGCCATCATCGATCACCGTCACGCCCTTGGATGCGACCTGCTCGCCGACGCGGCCGGAATACACGCTTGTGCCTTTGCGGTTGAAATCGCCTTCCAGGCCATGTCCTACGGCTTCATGTAGCAAGACAGCAGGCCACCCAGGCCCGAGAACGACTTCCATTTCTCCGGCCGGCGCGGGAATCGATTCGAGATTCACTTCCGCTTTGCGCAGCGCGCGCAAGGCGAGCCCTTGCCAACGCTCGGGTGCAATCCACTCATCATAGGCGGCGCGTCCACCGGCGCCGGCAGAGGCTGATTCGCGCCGACCATTCTGTTCGAGCGTCACTGAGACGTTCAGACGAACCAGCGGGCGGATATCATGGAACACTTCGCCAGCTGGGCGCAGGATATCGATCTGCTCTTGAGACCCGGCGAGCGACACGGAGACCTGTACCACTCTCGGATCTTTGGTCCGCAGCCAGGCATCAATTTCGGCCAGCAAACCTGTTTTGACCGTGAAATCAGGCGCATCAGTCGGATCTACCGGCGCGTATAGCCGCCGATTGGTTGGGGTTGGGCCAGTATCGAGATTTCCCGAATAGCCCCGCTTGGCCTGGCGCGCGGTCTCGGCAGCGCGCCGAATCGCGGCGATCGACAGCTCACCTGAATGGGCATTCCCGCTCGCTTCGCCTGCGACAACCCGCAGGCCGAAGCCCTGAGAGGTGTCATAAGTCGCGGATTTGAGCCGCCCATCATCGAAGACAAACCCCTCAGATCGAGAACGTTGAACATAAATATCGCCATCATCGGCGCCATTTACGGCGTCTGAAAGCAGGGTCGCGGCCTCTTGGGCATCAAACGGAAGGTCTGTATATGTCATGCTCGTTATCTGACGTCGCAGTGACGACAGATCAAGCGTCTACCCGCAATCGGATAGGGTTTAGCTCACATCCTCGACTTTGAAGCGGGTCAATTGGGCTTCGGCGAGCTCCCAACCGGGTTTTAGCTCCAGTGCGGTGAGGAAATCCTCGTAAGCGCCAGGGATATCGCCGGTATGCTCTCTCGCAATGGCGCGATTATAGTGCGCGGCGTGCAGATCTGCCGAATCACGCGCAATCGCTTCGTCCAAAGAGATCAGAGCCGTTGAGAAATCTCTGCGATAAATATGTGCGGCGCCCTGGTTCAAATATGCCGCGCCGAGGTCGGGATTGAATTCAATCGCTTTATTGAAATCGGCTAGAGCATCTTCATAGTCGCCGTTCCGCATCCGCAGAATTCCGCGATTCGTATGCGTCGCCGCGCGGTTGCCGCGCGTCATGGCCTGCTCGGTGAGCGCCCGTGTACAGACTTCCTCGGCCCGGAAATTATTGGAAAACCTGTTCTTGGTCTTTTGGTAGCATTCGCCGCCCAAACCTTTGCCAATGACAAAGACCTGGGCCGTTGCTGCTTCAGCAGCCAGAGCTGTGGCAGCGGCTGCAATCATCAGTTTCAGCTTCATCGCAAACTCCTTTTTTTTAACCATACACTAAGACCGCGAACTTAGCGACCGAGTGCGACATTTTATGAGAGCTGGTTGTATTGGGTAGACCTAGAGGTTCGAGCTATATATGGCATCAGCCAAGACTGGATGGAGTGACTCTTGCGTTACATCTTTGCATGGATTTCTGCGATGCTGATGACGGGATCGGCGTTTGCACAAGAACTTGTCGGGCAGCCAACCCCCGGCGCCCTTGGATTTCAACCTGCTGCAACACGGATTATGGAACGTGTAAACGATTTCCATAATTACCTTCTGGTGATCATCACAGTGATCACCTTGTTCGTGCTGGCACTGCTGGTTTGGGTCTGCGTGCGTTACAATCGCCGCGCCAACCCAGAACCCAGAAAATTTAGCCATAACACGACAGTAGAGATCATCTGGACGGCCGTGCCCGTGATCATTCTCGTGGCCATTGCAGGCCCGTCCTTTTCGAACCTGTTCTATCAAGAAAATGAACCCGATCTGGAAATGATCGCCCAAAGCGGCGACCTGGACGATCCCAACATCTTTGTCGACGCGGCGAAGGAAGGCTGGATCACGGTCAAAGCAGAAGGCATGGGGAACTGGGCCTGGACTTATTATTATGTCGATGAACTCGATGTCGACGGCTATCCAGTTCAGTATGTCTCCAATGGCATTCACTTCGGTCTGCCGACGGATCCTGCGCCAACGCCTGAGAAGCCGCTTTATCTGGCGACCGATTATCCGATGGTTATTCCGGTCAATCGCTACATTCGTTATCAGACCACGTCTGACCGCGTCATTCACGCTTGGACGGTCCCAGCTTTTGGCGTCAAAACGGATGCCGTACCGGGGCGCCTGAATGAAGGCTGGTTCCTGGTCGAAGAGACCGGCGTTTATTACGGCCAGTGTTCAGAGCTGTGCGGCAAGAACCACGCCTTTATGCCGATTGAGGTGCGGGTTGTGCCGCAAGACCAATACGATCGCTGGATCGAGGTCATGAAAACCGGTGACATCGACGCTGCCACCGAACTTGTACAAGTTATTGAGCCGGCCGGTGAGGGCACACGCCTCGCCTCGGTCGAGTAAGAGAGGGATTTAGATCATGCCTATGGATCAAGTTGCTGCTCACGACGATCACCACGATCACGACCACAAACCCGGCTTCTTCGTGCGTTGGTTCTTTTCGACCAACCATAAGGATATTGGTACGCTTTACCTCGTCTTTGCGCTTGTCGCAGGTATTGTCGGTTACTCGCTTTCCGGTCTGATCCGTTGGGAACTTGCCGAGCCAGGCATCGGCCCACTCACCGGAATTGTGGAGTTTCTTTACGGCACCAGCGGGCCGCAAGCGATTGAGCAAGCCAAGAGCTTTTATAATGTCGTGATCACCTATCACGGTCTGATCATGATCTTCTTCATGGTTATGCCGGCCTTGATTGGCGGTTTCGGCAACTGGTTCGTGCCGCTGATGATTGGCGCGCCAGACATGGCGTTCCCGCGGATGAACAATATTTCGTTCTGGTTGACGGTTGCGGCCTTCATTCTGGCCGTTTTCTCAATGCTGGTGCCAGGTGGTAACGGCGTGAACGGGTTTGGCGGAGGCTGGGTCCTCTATCCACCTCTATCGAGCTCGGCGGGCCATGCCGGTCCGTCCATGGATCTGTTGATCCTGTCGCTGCACACCGCCGGTATTGCCTCTATTCTGGGCGCAATCAATTTCATCGTGACCATTCTGAACATGCGCGCCCCGGGCATGACGCTGCACAAGATGCCGCTCTTTGCCTGGTCGCTCTTGGTCACCGCAATTCTGCTGCTGCTGGCCCTGCCGGTTCTGGCGGGCGCGCTGACCATGCTGCTTACTGACCGTAATTTTGGATCGCAATTCTTCGATCCATCCGGCGGGGGTGACCCGATCATGTTCCAGCACCTGTTCTGGTTCTTCGGGCACCCAGAAGTGTACATCATGATCCTGCCTGCCTTCGGTCTGATCTCGCACATCGTCTCGACCTTCTCCAAGAAGCCGATCTTCGGCTATCTCGGCATGGCCTATGCGATGGTGGCGATTGGCGCGATTGGCTTCATCGTTTGGGCCCACCACATGTACACGGTCGGTATGCCATCAGACATGAAGGCCTATTTCGTCGCCGCCACAATGGTGATCGCGGTGCCGACCGGGATCAAGATCTTCTCGTGGATCGCGACCATGTGGGGCGGTTCGATTGAATTCTCGGTGCCAATGGTCTGGGCCATCGGGTTTATCTTCCTGTTCACCGTCGGCGGTGTGACAGGCGTCGTCCTCGCCAATGCTGGCATCGACCACGCGCTTCATGACACCTATTACGTGGTTGCCCACTTCCACTATGTGCTGTCGCTCGGCGCTGTGTTTGGACTGTTTGCCGGGTGGTATTACTGGTTCGAGAAAATGTTCGGCATCAAGTATAACAAGTTCGTCGGCTACGCGCATTTCTGGATCATGTTTATTGCTTCAAACCTGATCTTCTTCCCGCAGCACTTCCTCGGCTTGAACGGTATGCCACGTCGTTATGTCGACTATCCTGAAGCGTTTTCGCTCTGGAACAGTGTTTCCTCAATGGGTTACGCGCTGTCCATGGTCGCCACGCTGCTCTTCTTCTATGGCTTGTTCGAAGCGATGATCCGTCGTCGCAAGGGTGAAGCCAATCCATGGGGAGAGGGCGCCACAACGCTGGAATGGACGCTGCCTAGCCCACCGCCATTCCACCAGTTCAACGAGCTGCCAGTGGTCAAAAATGAGGGTGGTCACTAGGCCGCTCGCTTACACCAAAACAAGCGGCCCTTTGCGCATATCAGCGCGGAGGGCCGTTTTTCTAGAACCGCGAAGGGTATCGCACTATGTCTGTCGACATGACCGCATCTCAACCTCAAGCCCGGCTCGCCTCTGCGAGCGATTATGTCGAGCTGATGAAGCCCCGCATCATGATGCTGGTGGTGTTTACAGCCGTTGCCGGCCTTGTCGCCGCGGTCGGCGTAACAGGGCAGGGGATCAATCCGGTTTTGGCGGGGGTAGCGGTTCTGGCGGTCGCGCTCGGATCCGGCGCCGCTGGCGCGATCAATATGTGGTATGATTCCGATATTGACGCGGTGATGGTGCGAACCTCAACACGCCCCATCCCATCTGGCGCGGTGCCGCGCAGTGAAGCGCTGGCCATGGGCCTGATCATGTCGGCGCTGTCTGTCTTGCTGATGTGGCTGGCCTCGAATGTGCTGGCAGCCGCGCTTCTGGCCTTCTCGATCGTCTATTATGGCTGGTTCTACACAATGGTGCTCAAGCGCCGCACCGCGCAGAATATCGTGATTGGTGGGGCGGCGGGTGCATTCCCGCCCGTCATTGGTTGGGCGGCTGTGACCGGATCGACGCCGCTTGATGCCTGGATCCTGTTCGCCATCATCTTCTTTTGGACGCCGCCGCATTTCTGGGCGTTGAGCCTGGTCGCACACAAGGAATATGCGAAAGCTGGCGTGCCCATGTTGCCGGTTACAAACGGGGCGAAAGCGACACGTCTGCAAATCCTGCTCTATACGATCCTGCTCGCGCCCATCGGTTTGTCGCCGCTCGCAACAGGGCTGGCCGGTTGGATCTATGCCGGCATTGGAGGCCTCCTCACGGCCGCATTCCTCTACTTCGCCGTAAAAGTGTTCCGCAGTCGCGCTGGAGATGCCGAGGCAGGCGATGCCGAGCGCAAACTGGCGATGAGCATGTTCGCCTTTTCGATTCTCTATCTGTTCGGGCTCTTTGCCGCACTCATCGTGGAGCGCGGATTCGGGTTATACTTCCCGCTCGGAGGTGCATGATGACAGATCCTGTCGTTCAAACAGAACCGGATGCAGCCGCCATCCTGCAAGCGCAGAAGCGCCGCAATGTATGGCTGGCATGGGCATTGGTCGCTTTTGTTGTGATTGTTGGTGTCACCACCGCCATCCGCATCCAGCAAACGGATTTCAGCGGCGGTGACCGCCTGTATTTCTCCGGCTATCTGGACGAAGCTGAAAAAGATCAACGCGACCGCGAGGCGATCGAACGCGCGCGCGCCGCGGAAGCAGAGGACTCAAGCGATGAATAATGCACGCGTTGCGATAATTGCGACGGGCGCCGCGATCTTTATGCTTGGCCTCGCCTTCGCTTCAAAGCCGCTCTACGACACGTTCTGCCGCGTCACAGGCTTTGGCGGCACCACTCGGACAGCGGAAAAAGCCCCAGACCGGGTGAGCGACCGCGAGATCAATGTTCGATTTGATGCGAATGTCGCCAACGCGCCGCTCAAATTCCGGGCCACCCAGAACGCATTGCCGGTTCAGGTCGGCGCTCACAGCCTGGCATTCTATGAGGTCACCAATACGTCCGTGAGCGATGTCAGCGTGATTGCCAGCTACAATGTGACTCCACATAAGACGGGACGTTTCTTCAACAAGCTGGAGTGTTTCTGTTTTGAAGAGCGCATCATTAAAGCGGGAGAGACCAAAAAGCTGCCCGTGATCTTCTTTATCGACCCCGCGATTGAGGAAGAACGCAACACAGATGATGTCCGGACGATCACTCTGTCTTATACGTTCTTTAATACGGACGAATTTAAGGGTGCGGCGAAAACGGCATCTCTTGATTGAGCTATTGCAGAAACCGGGCGCAGCAGTCTAAAAGCGCCGAGAATTGAAACTATTGCCAAAAGGGATTCCCTCCATGGCCGACGACGTCAGACACGACTATCACCTTGTAAACCCATCGCCATGGCCGCTCATCGGCTCCATCGCGTTGCTGGCACTCGCGATTGGCGGCGTGACCTATATGAAGGGCTTGTTCGGCATTGAAGCAGGCCAGCTTTGGACGCTCCTGCCTGGCTTCCTGATGGTGATTTGGGTCATGGCTGGCTGGTGGCGTGAAGTCGTCAAAGAAGGCCGCACCGGCGATCACACACCGGTTGTCGAGATCGGTTTGAAATACGGAATGGTGCTGTTCATCGTTTCGGAGATCATGTTCTTCGCAGCCTGGTTCTGGAGCTTCTTTGAGCTCGCTATTTTCTATCCGGCCCGCGTTGGCGATACGTTCGATGCGACGAGTCCGGTCTGGGAAGGCCTGAACGCTTTTGCGCAGTGGCCTCCGACTGGCGTGACGACCTTTGATCCATTCCACCTGCCGCTCATCAACACGCTGATCCTGCTGCTCTCTGGCACCACGGTCACCGCTGCGCACCACGCCTTGCAGCATGACAAGATGGACAATGCCAAGTTCATGCTTCTGCTGACCATTATTCTTGGTGTCGCGTTCACCTGCTTGCAGGTATACGAGTATTCCGAAGCGCAATTCACATTCGATGGCACGCTTTATGGGTCTGCCTTCTTCATGGCGACCGGGTTCCACGGTGCGCATGTTGTAATCGGAACGATCTTCCTGACCGTCTGTCTGTTCCGACTTTGCGCGAAGAACATGACGGCCAAGAAACATCTCGGGTTTGAATTCGCGGCCTGGTACTGGCACTTCGTTGACGTGGTCTGGTTGTTCCTGTTCGCGTTTGTCTACGTGCTGCCGCACCTGGTTCTGGGACACTAAGGCGATGCCCCGCGAGGTCTCGCCGATCTCGGCAGGCCTCCGCTGCCGATGCCCGAATTGCGGGGAAGGTCCCGTATTCAAGTCCTATCTCGGGTTTGCCCCCGCCTGCACGGCCTGCGGCGTAAGCTTTGAAAAAGCAGATGCCGGCGACGGACCCGCCTTTTTCGTCATGTTCCTGGTCGGCATCCTTGTGACGCCGCCGGTTTTGCTGGTGCAGGTCGTGTTTGATCCGCCGGTCTGGGTGCATCTCCTGATCTGGACGCCCGTCATTATTGGCGCGAGCGTGTGGTTGCTGCGGCCGTTCAAATCTCTTCTGTTTGCCCTGCAATGGAAAAACCATGCCGAAGAGGCTCAGTGGGAATCAACCGGGGCACACGGAAAATGACCTTCCGACCGATGCCGGTGCTGACAGTGCTGAGTGTGCTCTGCCTGATCATCTTGGTCGTGCTCGGGAACTGGCAATATCAGCGCTATTCAGAAAAGATGCTGCAACCCTCCGATGAGCAGATCATCGAGACCGTGGAACGCGTGGAAATTGAGATAGACCGATCCCACGCGGGAAATGTCCAACAAGTCTATGGTTTCGCAGATAGCGAGCCGATCTGGCGGCGCTATGCACCTGGCCGTCTGACAGCACGTGATTTGCCGGTCCTGGTCATGGTTGAAGCCACGGGCGGCGCTAAGCCAGTTCCCGCAACCATCGCAAGTCTCCCAACGACGCTCTCATTTGAAGGCATTGTCGCTGAAAAGATCGCCAATGACAGCGCCTTCAACGCGCAGGACGATCCGGGTAATGATCAATGGTACAGTCTGGCGCCTGAACGGATCTGGGCGAATCTCGGTCTTGAGGGCGAACCTTTGGTGGCCGAACCGGTGATCATGACGGTCCGCAATGCGGCTGACCTGACCCAGTCGCGTTTGACGCCTAATCCCTATGCCTATGCCAAGCCTATTGATCCGCTCCCGCCAGAACGACATTTTGGCTATGCCTTGACCTGGTGGGGGATGGCAATCGGACTGATTGGCGTGTATGTGGCGCTGCACCGCGCGCGCGGACGATTGAAGTTTTAGCAAAGGCCTATCGCCATGAAATATGTTTCGACTCGAGGGCAGGCCGAGGCCGTAGATTTTGTCGAAGCTTGCCTGACCGGTTTGGCCCCAGATGGCGGGCTTTACGTCCCCGAGACTTGGCCGCAAATCGAGCCGGCTCGCCCGGAGGAGAGTTATGTTCAAGTCGCGGCGCGCATTCTAAAGGCCTTTGCCGGCGATGCCCTCAGCGACGACGACGTTCACGGCCTGTGCAGCCGGGCTTATGCGAGTTTCTCGCATCACAGCGTTGCCCCGCTTGCGCAAAGCGGCCCGAACCAGTTCATCATGGAACTTCATCACGGGCCGACACTCGCCTTCAAAGACGTCGCCATGCAGTTTATCGGACAGCTCTATGACTTGGTTCTCGGGCGGCGCGAAGAACGCATGAGCGTGGTTTGCGCAACATCCGGCGACACGGGCGGCGCGGCGGCTGCCGCATTTGCGGGTGCCAAATCCGTCGATCTCTACATCCTTCATCCGCATGAGCGGGTCTCGCCGGTCCAGCGTTTGTTCATGACCACGACAGGCGCCAAGAATATTCACAATCTCGCGGTCGATGGCGACTTTGACGATTGCCAGGCTCTGGTGAAGGCCATGTTTGCCGACAAAGCCTTTGCCTCAGAGGTGCGTCTGTCCGGCGTAAACTCGATCAATTGGGCGCGGATTGCCGCCCAAGCCGTGTATTACGCCACGACCCAGGCCTTGATTGGCCCAGATCGCCCCATTCGATTTGTTGTTCCAAGCGGCAATATGGGGGATGCGTTTGCCGGTTATGTCGCAGCGCGGTGCGGATTGCTGGCGGGCTTCGAGATCGTCTGCGCGGTGAATGAAAACAAGACGCTGGACACTCTGCTGTCGACGGGACTGATGCAGCGCGATCAGGCGGTCGCGACCCCTAGTCCGGCAATGGATATTTCTGTGCCAAGCAATTTCGAGCGCCTGTTCTTTGAGGTCGCAGGACGTGATGGGGATACAGTGCGCCGCACCTATGATCAGTATCGTCAATCAGGTTCATCGATTTTGCCGGATTCCGTTCGCGGGCCATTAGGATGTACGGGCTTTAGTTCGGCTGTGGTCACCAATGAGGACACATTGGCCGAGATGCGCACCTTCAAGGATGAAACGGGTGAACTGATTTGCCCGCACACTGCTGTTGGCACAGCCGCGGCGCGTCGTTTGCCGCAAACTGATGCCACGACTGTCATTCTGTCGACCGCGCATGCGGCGAAATTCCCGGAAACCGTTCAAGAAGCGACCGGGGATGATGCCCCGCTCCCGAACCGCTGCGATCAACTCAGAGCGCGCGGAGAAGTGTTTGAACGGGTGCCAAACGATCTGCAGGTGATCAAAAACCAAATCCGTGATCATATGGCAGCAGAGGCTTAGAGCATGAGCGTTCCGATTGGCGAATGGCAATGGAATAAGAGCACCCAGCGACTATCCCTGTCTCTGGTGCCGCCGTCGCTTGAGCGCTTATTGTCGGGTGATTGGGCTCTGGATGATCTCAGCAATGTGCTAGATGGCCTCAGCCGTCAGCGCCTTCGTCGCGGCTTGGAAACGCCAAATGGCGATGTCGCGCTGGAATTGGTCACGGCTGAAGGTAGCGTGGTGCATTTGGCTGGCGGGGCTGTCGACGATTATTGGTCACGAGGTGTGATATTGTCGGTGGGTGAATCGACCAACCGCCAGGAAGAACAAGTCGTGGAACTATTGCCTGTCTTTCAACCCATCATCTGCCTGCGGAGCCGCCGGGTAGAGGGGTTTGAGGCGCTCGCGCGCTGGGAAGGAAGCGAAGGCGCGCAAAATCCGGTGGGCGACACGCAGGGGCTCGCATCCTCCATGCTGATCAGCGCCGCGGAGTCGCTGGTGCATTTTCGCAAAGCCGCTCGCAATCCCAATCTGTTCATGCAGGTCAATGTCACGAGCCTCGATCTGGAGGATGGACAGCTGGTTGACCTGATCTCTGCGCTGCAGAGCGGTCACAATCTGGCGCCAGCTTCCATCCGTATGGAGCTTACAGAGCAAGACGCGCTTCGCGACACCCAGCAAACGCTCAACCGCCTGCACGATTTGAAAGCGGCTGGGGCCGGGATTGTGCTGGATGATTTCGGCTCCGGTCATTCCTCGTTTCAATGGTTGGCGGATCTGCCCGCTGACGGGTTGAAAGTCGACGCCTCCTTGATCAAGCAAATCAGCAACCCGCGGGTGGAGACGATTCTGGAAGCCCTCACGCTCATGGCGCGGCGCCTTGGCATGACGTCGACAGCCGAAGGTGTCGAAGACGAACGGATCATGTCGCAATTGCGCACTTTGGGCTTCGACCATGCGCAAGGCTTTGCGCTGGGCCGGCCAATGTCGGTTGATAAGGTCGAGACGTTCTTACGCGCCTAGATCGACTTCAAGCGTCGAAATCGCGTGCACAAAATTGCTCGGCGCCAGCGAACTCTTGCCGGTCCAACGGACATTAGGAAAACGCCGCAAGATGTTCTGATACGCCGTTTCAAGCTGCATAATGGCGACACGCTTCCCGAGACAAACATGTGGGCCGTTGCCGAAGGCCAGGTGTTCATTTGCATTGGCCCGTTCAATGTCGAACGCGTTCGGGTTCTCGAACTTGGCCGGATCACGATTGGCGGCTGCATAATACATCACGACCTTGTCGCCTTCGCTGAGTTTCTGCCCCCCGAGTTCGGTGTCTTTGTTCACTGTGCGCCGCATATAGGTCACCGGGCTGACCATCCGGATCGCCTCGTTGACGAAGTTTGGATACAGGTCCGGGTTCGCCATCAGTTTTTCGCGTTGATCCATATGTTTTGTGATCAGCTTCATCGTGCCGGAGAGGGAGTTCCGCGTCGTATCATTTCCGGCAAAGACGATGAGCAACCAGGACCCATCAAGGAACTCGTCCGACAATAGCTCACCATCAATCTTCGCATTCGCGATCGCGCTCAGCAGATCATGTTGAGGGTTCTTTCGGCGCTCCAATAATTGATGACGTCCAAAGTCAAACAGGGCCTGGATCTCATTCATGAATTCCATGATCTGTTCGGGCGAGAGATTTCCTAGCCCCTCTTGCTGCGCCTGAAACTGAGCATTCTCGAGATAATGCATCCAGTGGACGAGCTTCGGACGATCGGCTTCGGGAACACCCAGGATTTCACACAAGGTGAAGAGCGGCAGTTCGGCCGAGAAGCTCTCGACCATGTCGACCACCGGCCCTTTGGCTTGCATATCGTCCAGCAATTCATTGACTTTGCCGTCCACTTTCTTGCGTAGCTCGGCCACATAGTCTGGGCGGAACCAGGCCATATGCTCCATCCGCAGCGGCGTGTGGTGCGGTCGGTCCAAATTGATCAATGAATTCAGAGATGAGGAATGGAGCAAAGGATGCCGGGGAATTTCCGGTAATCCATAGGACATCAGAATGCCGCCACGTTGGGACGAATAGGTCGCTGGATCCAGCTCCACCTGCTTTATCAGTTCATATTGTGTCAGCGCCCAGAAGCCGCTCCCATACTCTTCGGGGTGCCACATGATTGGCGCTTCGCTGCGCATTTTGTCGAAGGCGTCAAACGTATATTCGCCATTGCTGGAAAACACATCCGGCTCGCTCAATGCAACAGGCGGAGCAAGATCATAGATGGGGGGATTGGAGGGCGGCCCTGGCGGGGTTTCGACCTGATAGGTATCGGTGATGTTCTGAAAGCCCATCTGACGCTCCTTATTCCGGTTTACGTCAACGTTAGCTCATCATCTGCGTCTGTGAACCCGTCTCCCCGGGGGAGGTTTTCGACGCTCTCTCACCGGCGGGGCGGTTTCGGGCAGCAAATTGTCCGGCACAACACCTTCTAGCGCGGTTCTTAACTGCTCTGCGGATATCTCTTCGACCGCGCCCGGCCGCAGGTCGCCAAGCTCGAACGGGCCATACTGGGTTCGGATCAAACGATTGACCTTCAGACCCAAATGTTCGAGCGCTTTGCGAACTTCTCGGTTCTTGCCTTCCGTGAGACGAACATTGATCCAATTATTGGTACCGGTCTCGCGTTCCAGCTCTGCCTCGATGGATGTGTAACGCGTCCCGTCATCCAGCGTGACCCCACCTTTTAAAGTATCGAGTTCGTCTTGCGTGATTTTTCCGTGCGCCCGCGCCCGATAGTGGCGAATGAATCCTGTCTTTGGCAGCTCCATAGCGCGCGCCAGGCCGCCATCATTGGTCAAAAGGAGAATGCCTTCAGTGGTCAGATCGAGCCGCCCAATTGTGATCGTCCGCGGCAGGGATTTCGGCAATTCCTCAAAAATCGTCCGGCGGCCTTCTGGATCGGAGGTTGTGGTGATCAAGCCAGATGGCTTGTGATAGCGCCACACGCGCGTCGGTTCGTGCGCCTTGATGGGCTTTCCATTCACGCGAATATCTTCACGTCCGGTCACTTTGAAAGCTGGCGTGGTGAGCTTGCGGCCATTGATGCGGACCTCGCCGCGCTCGATCATCGCTTCGGCTTCACGCCGCGAGGCAATACCCGCACGCGCCAGGTATTTTGCAATCCGTTCACCGTCCTGCCAGTCGCGATCAGGACCTGATGAAGGTCGCTTTTGGCGTCTGTTGCGAGTTCGGTTCGTCTCTCGACGGTCCGTCATATGGGGCTCCTATCAGGATGAAAGTCCGAAGACTGGCGCCAAGATGGCAAATCCGAGCCCGAGTTCCAAGGGGATCCAAACAGGGATCAAGCCATTTTCTCGATTCTCTTGCTTGTCGAGCAACAGGGAAATGGTGCGACCAAGACCAGCCCCGATCCAACCCATAGCGACAGGGAACAAGGCGAAGACTTTATAGGTCAGCGCCAATTGCTCCTGCATAAGAATGATCAACACCGTGAGGTGGATCAGCAGGAGTAATCCGCCATAAGTCGCACGAAACTCCGAAAAGCCGCCGGGTTTCTCAGGATCCGGATCGGCCACCAGCCGCACGACGCCGGCCGCCCATTTCGGTGCGAACAAGGACCCAGCTCCGAGCGCTGCGCAAAACCCAAGGGCGATTATTGAGATCAGGTCTAAGATCGGGGGCATTGTCTATCTCCGGCTCACCGTCGCAAAGACTATAGGGCAGGGGCGCGCGAATGACAGGGATTAGATTATCCCGGCCGCTTTCCACATATCTTTCGGCCAACGCCTGTGTTGCCAGAACCATTGCCCTGGATTTTGGCGCACTTCCTCTTCCACAAAGGCTGTGATGCGTTTGACGCAGGCAATCAGGTCCGCTTCGGCATTGTTGCTGGTTTCCGGAACAAAAGGTTCGTGCACCGTGACCTGGAACCGCGCAGGTCCTGTCCGGCGGGTCGAGACGGGGACGATGGGCACACCATATTTCAATGCCAGTCGAGACGGGCCAGGCGCCGTCATCGCGTCATAGCCGAAGAACGGGACGGCGAATCCTTCATTGAACTTTTGATCATTCATCAAGGCCACGGCGCGGCCAGCGCCGAGCGCGCGCATCAACTCGCGCGTTCCGAGCCCTTTTGGCGCCAGAACGCCAATGCCGTAATCATGACGGACCTTGTTCAGGCGGCGGTCGATATAGGGGTTGTTGAGGGCCCTGTACGTCACCAGGCAATCGACCGGGCGACGACAAATTACAGCGGCCATGACTTCCCAATTGGCGAAATGCCCGGAGATCATGACCGCGCCTTTGTCGGAAGCTTCGACCGCATCCAAGTGCTCAGCACCGATCACTTCGACGCGATCGCCATCATAGGGATGGATTTTCGGCAGGTGCGGTAATTCTCCCGCCGTGCGACCGACGCTTTCCCAGGCTTGTTTCGCGACAGTGTCGCGCTCGTCAGCGCTCATCTCGGGAAAGGCCAACTGTAGATTTCGATGCACAGTCTTATGCTGCGAGAAAAGCGGTCCGATCGTTTTGAACAGCCATCCAAGGAAATTCGACGCGAGGTCCGGCCCAAGCGCTTTCATCGGCCACCAATAGACAATATCCCAGGCCAAAGCCTCAAACCGCCAGACCATACGCTGCTGCCATGTGGAGCGATTATCTATGTCCTTGGGACGAACATATTGCTGGCTTGTCTCAGTCATCGCTGGCGGGTTTGATCACATTTGCCAGCAGTTTGTCGAGCCCTGACTGGTCGTCCATGACCACATGCACAGGCAGCGTGATCAAGCCCTCGCGGTCTGCCACAGACAAACGCGCCAAATCTTTTTCCGTGGTGATCAGTTTCGCCTGATAATCGCCGGCCAGACGTCGAAGATAGTCGAGGTCGGCGTTCGAATAGGTATGGTGATCCGGAAACGGCACAGCATCCCTGACATCGACGCCGATATGTTTCAGCGTATCAAAGAACTTTTCGGGGCGACCTATGCCCGCGAAAGCCACGTAAGGCGCTGCTGGTGGCACGTGCTTCGCTTCCAGAGACGCGTAAAACACGGGCAAACCACTTTCGGCGATTTCAGTTGGAGGCTTGCTGTGGCCCATGACGATAATCGCATCGGCGCGCGCCAAGCCGCTTTGAATGGACTCTCGAAGCGGGCCCTTGGGAATCACATATCCGTTGCCAAACCCGGCTGCAGAATCGACCACGATGATCGAGACATCTTTGTGCAGGCCAGGATTTTGATGACCATCATCCATGATGATCAGATCGACGCCGTCATTTGACATGACTTGGCCGGTTACTGCGCGATCAGCGCCAATCCAGGTCTCACCTGACGCTGCTAACATCAAGGGTTCATCGCCAACATCGGCAGCGGAATGCAGGTTCGGATCGACGCGCAACGGGCCTTTGAGCTTGCCTTTATATCCGCGGCTGAGCGTCGCGACCCGGAAATCCGTGGTCGCTTCAAAATGCGTTCTCAAAGCCGCGACGATGGGGCTTTTGCCCACGCCGCCTGCGGTGAGATTGCCGACACAGATGACTTTTGGACGAACCTTGAGGGGTTCTGTACGGGCGATCCGGCGCTCCGTCGCCATTGCATAGACCCACGCCAAAGGCGTGAGTAGAAACCGAACCAAGGGCGCAGCTTCGCGCGACCGCGGATCGACATCTCTCGCCCAGAACCTCGGCTCTCTCATGCGACGATCCCGGCTTTTTGCATGAGCGGGTCAAGCCATTTGAGTGTTTTCGCCATCGGCCCCAACGCATCGGCTTCCAACATTTGCGAGAGTTCAGCAGAAACGGGCGGCGCTGGAAAGACCTTGGCGATGGCTTCGGCGTCCTTGACGATGGTAAAGCCTTGATGCCCATCTAGACGCTTCGACAAGTCGCTGAAATTGAACAGGCTCGGCCCCGTGATTACCGGCTTGTGGAGCCGCAAAGCTTCCAGCGGGTTATGTCCGCCGACGCCCGGGGCATGTCCACCGCCCAGATACACGGTATCAGCCAATCGATACCACAGCCCCATCTCACCCATCGTGTCGGCCAACAAAATATCGGTGTCACGCGTAACCGTATCGCCCTCAGATCTTCGAGCGATGGCGTAGCGGGTGCAGGATAAGAGCCCATCCACATCATCCCCGCGCTCCGGATGCCGCGGCGCGATGATCATAAAAGTCTCGTCCTTGAGCTGCATGTAGGCGTCGAGCGCAAGCGCTTCCTCGCCCGCATGGGTCGATGCGGCAAGCAGAACGCTCCGCTCGCCAATCGCAGTTTCGAGGGCCGCCAATTCGTCGTCATTATAATCCGGCGCGGGCAGGGCCGATTTCAGATTGCCGGGTGATTGGACGATTGAATCTGAGAGGGCCTCCAATCCCGTTTTGGTATGCTGGTCTGCGGCGATCATCACATCAAAGCAATTGAACACGCACAGCGCGGTTTTGCGCCAACGCAGCCAACCCTTGATGCTGTTTTCCGTCATGCGCGCATTGATCAGCGCTGTCGGGACACGCTGGCTGGAAAGCTCCAGCAACAGATTCGGCCAAATTTCACCTTCTGCGAATATGGCCAAGTCTGGGTGCCAATGTGCAATGAAGCGGCGGGCCCCGCCGGGCGAGTCGAATGGCGCCATTTGCTGGATCGTCCGTAACGGGCTGAGCTCGGCATCATCGGTCAGCGTTGTCTGGACAAGTTGCGCGGCGGTCTTTGTCTGACATGTGATCAAAATCGCCGCGTCGCGAATGCGCGCCCTGGCGAGACGCCTCGCCAATTCGAGCAGTAATTGGCTTTCACCTACGCTTGCCGCGTGTAGCCAGATCAGTTTGCCTGCGGGGCGTGATGTAAGCGATCGTGCGCGTCGCTCGTTCAGACGATCCGAAAACTCTTTTCCGGAATTGACGCGCGCGCGAAAGAAAACGCCCAAGAAGGGCGTCATCAGAGTTGTTAGAAATTTATATAAATACAGGCCGAGCGTCATCGCGCGCTTATAGACCAAGTGGCAAGCGTTCGCCCACCTTTAAGTCTCAGCCAATGAATGCAATCGCGCTGCTGCTTGGCGTTCCTGCATTTGAGTCGTTCTGTTCGTCCGAATCCGGCGCGATAGAAAATCCCATCCAGGCCAACAGCACTGCGATGGTGAAGTTACGAACGGCAATCAATACACCGACCATGATAAAAACCCCTACAAATTATCGAATATCATTAAACCAGAATCGTCTTAACGAAAAGAGGCGAGCGCAGAATAAATTGTCCATACAGGCGGATTTGAGAGATAGTGCAGCATGAACATCGATATCGATCATCTGCTCAGCATGACCGGCGGCGACGTCAATCTTGCGGACGAGGTATTGGACATATTTCGCAATCAAGCTGACACGTGGGGACGCATGCTCTCGGCCGATTTGGGACAACGCGAATGGTCAGATGCCGCCCATACATTGAAGGGGGCCGCATTGAGCATTGGGGCGAACGAGTTCGCAGAGGCGTGCGCGCTGGTCGAACAACGGGGCAGGGGAGACGAGACCGTTTCAAAGATTGAGGCGGCGACCATCCTGGCATCCCTCAAGGACGACCTGGCCCGCGCAATCGAAGCCTGCGCAAAAGCGAGTTATGAATTGTCCAAGCCAGGCTTGAGGCGGTCAAACGACTCAAACTCATAAGCAATGCAGCGATCAATCAAGGTGCGCCAAACCGGTTCGGCAATCGCCGGCGACAGGCCCTGACGTTCGGCTTCGGCTTTTACCTTGCTCACAACATCTTCGATCCGTGGCCGATCCAGGACCGACTTTCGCGACCCTTTTATGCGCGCGGCGGCATCCATGAAGGATTGACGTTCCTCAAGCAGGCCGACCAGGATCCGATCAATCCGATCCACTTCATGGCGTACATCCGCCATGGTTTCCGCGGTTTCCGCTGTATGGCGCTGCTGGTCAGGGTTTTTGACAGCTTTCAACATCGCATCAGACCTTTGTTTCTGATCCATATCTAAGATGATCCTCGAGAAATACGATGCGGTCCTGCGACGCGGTTTTGAACGCTGCAAATGGAATAGGCCTTCCGGGCGATACCCGGAAGGCCTAGTCAGCAGTCAGAAATTTCTAGCGCTCGATAAAGGTCGGCATGCGCGCCTGAATGCGGCTATTGCGCATGGCTTCGGCTTCCATCATCAGCGCTTGCACTTCCGGATCGTTGATGATCTCCGCAAGTTGACCAATGGCTTTCAGTTCAGAGGCCGATGCTGACGCAGACGCGCCAAACAATGGGAACCCGCCTTGGTTCATCGGATAGGTCATCAGACGAATATCGGTCTCTTCATCAATCTCAGCCAATTCGCGGGCCTTCTGGATCGCGACGGTCAGGCCGCCGAGTTCATCGACCAGGCCATTCTCCAGAGCGTCTTCACCGCTCCAGACCCGGCCACGCGCGATCGTGTCCAACTCTTCGAGCGAGATGTCGCGGCCTTCTGAAACCAGTTCGGTGAAGCGATCATAGCCGCGTTGCAGCCAAGCACGGATCATCACACGCTGTTCGTCGGTAAAGCCTTCAGTGGTCGAGAAAACGCCGGCAAACTCACCGCCGACTTTGATCGACTCGGCATTGATACCGATTCGAGCCAAGCCTTCGTCGATCGCCATCTTGCCGCCGAAGATCCCGATCGATCCTGTAATCGTTGTGCGATTCGCGACGATCCAGTCGGCGCCTGTCGACACATAATAGCCGCCAGATGCTGCCACGGAGGCCATGGAAACAATCACAGGTTTGCCTTCTTCTTCCTGGATGCGCTCAACCGCGCGCCAAATTTGATCCGACGCCGTTGGAGAGCCGCCTGGGCTGTCGACACGGAAGACAACCGCCTTCACGTCCTCATCCCGGCCTGCCTCAAGCAGAGCAGCAGCGATCGTGTCTGAAGCAAAGCCATTGCCTTCCTGGAACAGACTGCCGCCGGCATCGCCGCTGACAATCGGGCCCTGACCGCCGACGATGGCAATCACAGGCGACCCGAACTTGGTGGTTGGCGCAGTGTAGTCTGCGATATCGATCGTAATCGCTTCCTCACCGGCACGCTCGGTCGCCGAATCGCGGGCATCTTCCGGCCAGCCCAATTGTGTGGCCAGACCCTGCTCAATCATTTCATCTGCGCTCAGCGGGCTCGCCTCAAGCGCAGTTCGAGTTTGAGAGACCGTGATGGCACGATCAGTGGCGATGTCGCCGAGTGAGACTTCCCAAATTGATTCGGCAAGCTCAGTCATCGCCCGGCGATGAGGTTCGGTATAGGTTTCTTCTTTGTAGGTGTTGGGCGCGTTCTTGTATTCGTAGAGCGCTTCGATTTCGGGGGTCACCGAAATGTTATCGAGCAACCCTTTCAAGAACAGCGTTTCAAACACGATCCCACTGGCAATCACGTCGCTGCCAGGCTGGATCCAAATCTCATCCGATGGAGCAATTGCCCGGTATCCAGATGGACCACCGCCATACGAGCCTTGGCTGTGCGAAATGATAAACTTGTCCGCCGCTTTGAATTTCAAGAATGCATCACGGTACTCTTCGGCGCGCGAAGAGCCGATGCCATACTCGCTGGCGCGGATGAACAGGCCTTTCACTTGTTCGTCTTTTGCCGCCGCTTCGAGCTTGGTGACAATATCGATAAATCCAACGCCGCCACCGAAGAGCGCCTCGGGGCCCGTGGTCGGCGCTTGGTCAGCATACCCGCCGCGTAAATCCAGGGTCAGGACGATCGGGTTGCCCTGGTCTTGACCGGTGTCAGGACCAGACGCGGATTTCATCGCGTTGTTCACCGTCATTTGGATGAGCCCGACGCCAATGAAGAAGAGCAGGACAAGACCGACGATCGATCCAATGACTGCGCCACCCAGCGATGCAAAAAATGTTTTCATGGGAGAAAGGCTCCGTAATGTTTCTTATCGGATAACGATATGGAGGTTAAGATCGCATTTGTCAAAACACAAAGATCACATGCTTCTCGGAAAGCTTATGCGGCGCGGTGATTTTTCAAGCTTGGTTTGGCAAAAAAGCAGTTCGAAGATTGCTCGCGGCGTTTTGGGTGTTGCAAGCCGAAAACGGATTGGTTATGTCCGCCGCTCAGTTGGGGTGTCGCCAAGTGGTAAGGCACCGGTTTTTGGTATCGGCATTCCCAGGTTCGAATCCTGGCACCCCAGCCACCGTCTTCAAAAGTGACCTCATGAATACGCGCTCAGGTAGACGTCGTTTCTTCTGACGCTCTTCTGACGCGAGCAATATGTAATATTATTTCAAAAAGGCCTTGCAACTGCCTCATTTATGAATGAGAGTTTGACAAGGTCCCGAGCTTTTTGCAGAGGTGACGATGTATGCGATTATGACCACGGGTTAATCCCGCTCGCTGCGTAGAATAGGAAGACGAAAAGTCTCGAGGTCGAAAACTGGGAGGAGGTGGGCCTAGCCCGTTATCCTTTAAAAGAACTGCGCGGGTTGTGTGTGTGGCCCCGAATAAGATCGTTCCAGTTATATAGCTGGGGCTAACCAAGAGATTCAGCGACGTCGATCGGGCGGCGCACCATTAGGAGAGTGAGAGGCAGACTTCATGAAGAATGTTCTGACACCGGCTCGCGGAGCCATTCTAGCAACTATCGTCGTAGGGTTCACCGCGCCATCAGTTGCACAGAGTTTGGATCGCGCGATCTCGACCGGCGAACAGGCAACCCGCCGCGCCGAGCAAGTTCAGCAGCAAATCAATCAGCTCGATGACGAGCGCGCAGATATGGTCGGAGAATTCCGGACCTTGCTTCAGCGTAAAACCGCCGCTGAGCTTTATGCCCGGCAGCAAGAAGCTGCAGTAGAAAGCCAAGAGCGCGAAATCGCATCGTTGACAGATCAGCTCAGCCGTGTGGACGAGATCACCTCTCAGACCGTTCCAATGCTCGAGACCCTGATCGATGATCTGGATGCGTTCATCGACGCAGACCTTCCGTTTAAGTTGGAAGACCGCAAAGCTCGCATTCAGCGCCTTCGCGGATATCTCAGCGACCCAGCCATTTCTGTGACCGAGCGCTATCGTCAAATCATGGACGCCTACACAGCTGAAATGGAAGTTGGTCGTAAGACAGACACCTGGAAAGAGACCATCACGGTCGACGACAAAGAAGTAACCGTCGACATGGTTCTCTTTGGCCGTGTTGCTCTGGTCTATATGGATCCAACCGGTCGTTATGCGAAACGCTATGACCGCGAAACCTCTTCCTGGGTCGATCTCGAGAACAAGTACAAGCCTGAAATCGAGAAAGCCATTCGCATCATCCAAGGTAAACGTACGCAAGACGTTATGTACGTGCCAGCCACCAAGCTTGCTGTTCAGTAAGCCCCAATGGAGTTGAGGAAAGAACAAATGAAATCGTTCACTAAATCACTTAAAACCATTGGGATCGCCGTCGCGTTTGCGACCACCTCAATGGCTGCCGCCCTGCCAGCTGTCGCACAGACGTCGCTGTCAGATATCTTGTCTCGCGTTCAGCAGGACAGTGAAGAACTCTCCGCCGAGAACCAACAGCGTCTGGATCAATTCCGCCGCGCTACGTCAGAGCAGGCTGCTGCAATGGCCGAAGCGCGCGGTGAGTTGAACGCCGCAAACGCTCGCGGTAACGCCCTTGGCGCTCAGTTCGATGCCAATCAGGCTCAGATCAATGATCTCGATGCCCAGCTGCAAGAGCAGGCCGGTGACTTTGGTCAGTTGGTCGGTGAATTCCGCGCCGTGGTCGGAGAAGTCCAGCCACTGATGCGTGAAAGCCTTGCCAGCTTTGACTATCCTGGTCGTTTCGAAGCCCTGTCGGAAGTTGCTGAAGCCGTTGCGCTTCCAACCCGTGAAGAGCTTGACCGTCTGCCAAAAGCGATCCTTCAAGAAATGATCGCTCAGTCAGAAGTGAAGACGTTCACCGCGCCTGTCTCAATGGGCGGAAGCGATGAGTCTCTGCAGGATGTTGCCGTTACGCGCGTTGGTACATTCATCGCCGCAACAGACAATGATGCAGGCTTCGTAACAATCGAGAAGGCCGGCAATGGCGACTTCTTCCTTGAGAAGCTTCAACGCCAGCCAGGCGGACGCTTCCGCAGTGCGTTCCGGTCTCTGATCAACGCTGATGAAGGCCGCACACTGACTGTGCCATTCGATCCAAACCGCGGTGAGCTGTTCAAAATTGAAGGCGACAAGCCAGGCCTGATGGAGCGCGTCAACCAAGGTGGTATCGTTGGTTACATCGTGCTTTGCTTGCTGCTGATCGGTCTGTCAGTGGCACTGTTTAAGATCATCACACTGTTCTTCATGGGTGGTGCGATCCGTTCGACTGCGAAAACCAAGCAAGCTGGCGACGGCAACCCGCTGGCTCGCGTATTCGAGGCCTATGAGACCAACAAAAACGCTGACCTTGAAACACTCGAACTGAAACTCGATGAGCAAATCCTGCGCGAGTCTCCGAAGATCGAGCGTTACAATGATATCGTTAAAGTCCTTGCCGCTGTGGCCCCGCTTATGGGTCTGCTCGGTACGGTTATCGGTATGATCATCACCTTTACCGCGATTACAAACTTCGGTGCGGGTGATCCGAAACTGATGGCTGGCGGTATTTCCGTTGCGCTTATGACCACAGTGCTTGGTCTGGTCGCTGCGATCCCGCTTCTGTTGACCCATGCTCTGGCTGCGGCCATGGCGCGTGGCAACCAGCAGATTCTGGACGAGCAGGCCGCTGGCCTTGTGGCGGAGCGTGCAGAGCGAGGTGGGGCGGCGTAGGCCGTCCCTTATCGGGAGCCCTTAAATGTTGGGAATGACCGAACTTCAGGAGTTCTTGGCCCGCGGTGGACCAGTGCTTCTATGGATCATGGGAGCCACATTCGTCATGTGGGCCCTGATCCTGGAGCGCCTGTTCTACTTCCGCATCGCCCACGCTTCTGTTGCTCAAGAGGCTTTGTCAGAGTGGCAATCGCGCTCTGATCACAAGTCTAAATTTGCGCACTGGGTCAAAGACAAACTGGTGTCGGAAGTGCGCCAGAAAGCTCAAGCGAACGTCTCCTTTGCGAAAGCCATGGTGGCCCTCGCGCCGCTCTTGGGGCTGCTGGGAACCGTGACCGGAATGGTGACCGTGTTTGACAACATGGCGATCACCGAAGGTGCTGATGCGAAAGCATTGTCGCGGGGTGTATCACAAGCGACCATTCCAACTATGGCCGGTATGGTGGCCTCAATCTCAGGCATTCCGTTTGCGACAGGTATGGACAAGAAAGTCCGCCGCTTGGTGCAGAAGGTCGAAGACCAGATGGAGATCTACTGATGAGAGGACGTACGACTCGCCCTAGCGAAGAAGCGGCTGTCGACCTGACGCCGATGCTCGATGTGGTCTTCATCCTTTTGATCTTCTTCATTGTGACGTCGACATTCATCCAGGAAGAAGCATTGGGTGCAGAGCCACCACCACCACCATCGGATGCACCGCCACCACCGAACCCGGCGATCATCGTGTACATTGATGAATCGGACCAAATCCGCGTGAATCGCAGACTGACCGATATCTCAGCCGTACGCGGTGGAATGGAACGGGCTCGGGCGGAAAATCCAGAGAGCGCTTTGATTATTCAAGCCCATCCGCTTGCACGAACGGGTACGATTATTCAAGTTCGCGATATTGCTTATGACGCACAAATGGATCGGGTGAATATCGTCCGTTCCGCAGGTTAGAGGAGGATAAAACATGGCACGTAAATCTCGCGAACCTGCGACCAGCGCCGAAGATGATGTCAACCTCACGCCGATGCTCGATGTGGTTTTCATCCTGTTGATTTTCTTCATCGTTACCGCTCAGTTCATTCGTGAACCTGGCGTGGATATCGATCGAATTGATGTTAACAACAAAGAACGCCAGAACCCGTTGGGAATCCTGATCGCGATAGATTCAAACAGCGAAATCTATATGAATAAGCAAGTTGTTTCGATGTCTGAGGTGGGCTTCCGAATTCGCGAACTTCGCGAAGACAACCCTAAGGGGCGTTTGGTGGTTCAGGCCGATTCTGAAGCTCAAGCCGGGGTGCTGATCGATCTCATGGAGATCGTCAACGAAATTGATGGTCTGGGGCGCGTACCGCTCTCGGTCGTCAACGAATAGGAGGAACGCATGTTTGCTAACCCTTTAATCCGGATGGCGATTGGTGTGCCGTTGGCCATCATGATGACTCTGGCATTGTTCCACCTGATGCGCTTCTTCATCTCCACGGATTATGAAGAGCCGGACAATCTGCGCGAGTATAATCTCGAGAGCATTACGCCGGAAGCGCAGGAAGAACAGGTCACGCGCCGCGCCCGTAACAAGCCGCGGAAGCTGAACAATGCTGACAAGCCGCCGCCACCGCCAAAGCTGACGGCCAGCAAGTCAGATATCGATCTGCCAACGCCAAATATCCAAGGCGCCCCACCAAGTGAGTTGCCGCCAACTCGGCTAAACTCTCTGGCGATTGATCCTGTCGCGATTTCTGACCGCGATGCGCAGCCAATCCGCCCGCCGGTTCCGACTTATCCAAGTCGTGCCGCTGAGCGTGGCATTGAAGGCTCATGCGATGTCCGCTTCGATGTGGATACGCGCGGCAAGCCCTACAATGTCCAGGCTGATTGCACTGATCGCGTGTTCAAGCGCGAAGCCGAACGTGCTGTGAGCCGCGTGGAATTTGCGCCTAAGATCATTCGGGGCCAAGCGGCTGAGCGCCGCAACGTGGTCTACCCACTCGAGTTCACACTCGCAGATTAGATCACGCACCAATATCCAACAGGGCAGGGGAGGTCGTTTTGATCTCCCCTTTCTTTTGGACTTGACTCTGTAACTTTATTACGTATAGTAATAATGTAACAATGGAGGCAATGATGACAGCGGCAATCAGTTTTGATCGATCAAAACAGCCTCAACCGGCAGATCTAAAAAGTTTGGCCGGAGTGGCGTTGCTGGCGGGCGCGATCACGTTGTCCTTGTTTAGTGCGATGCAAGCGCTGATCCGCGTGGATGATTTTTCACCACCGGACCAAACCTATTATGACTTGATCAAGTTTGAGCCCATCGAGATTGACGTTCCCAAATCAATCATTGATCGAACGGTTCGTCCGATCGATCCCGTGACGCCGCCTGCCAAACCGCCTCCGCTGGTGAGTGAAATCGACGTCGTAGACGTTCCATTGGCAGGGTATACCGGGGCGGCTCCGGCGAATTATGGCGAAGTTGATCTGGATCTGATTAAACCCCGTGAAGCGAGCACAATTATTGATCGCGGTTTACTTCCAATCGCCCCGCCTGTTCCGGCCTATCCTCGGCGCGCAATTATGAATGGCATCGAAGGATCTTGCGACGTGTACCTGAGCGTTTCCCCGCGAGGCGCGCCGTTCAATGTGTCCGCAAACTGCACCGACCACCTGTTTGAATCCGCCGCGATTTCGGCCGTGCAACGGGTTAAATTTGCGCCCCAAATTCGTGATGGACTGCCGGTTACTGTGACAGGTGTGGTCTATCCCCTTGAGTTCCGCATGGAACCGTAAGAGACTGAGAGCGAAAAAGTCTGGGAAAATGCTTCAACAAATCGATTGAAGCGCTTGAAATCGGGAGAAACTTCCGGTTCAAAGGAGATCAACCGCCAAAAGGCGGAGAGGAGTGAAAAGAGTATGATCAAGAACATCATGAAGAGCGCCGCCAGCGTTGCCATCATGGTCGCCGTTGGGACCGGCGTCGCGAACGCTCAGGCGTGTGAGGAAACGCAGTTCAGCTCAGCCAATGCCGAGAATTATCTGACGGCAGAGACAGAGCTTCTGGTCAATCAGAACCCGCAGGCCGCCTTGGTCGCTCTGAACGCGTTGAAAGCACAACCGCTGAACTGTTACGAAGAGGGCGCTGCATTGCGCCTCGGAGCAGCCATCAAAATTGAAAACGAAGATTATGCTGGCGCCGTAGCGGATCTGCTCACAGCGATTGATCGCGGATTCATTCCAGAGTCGGAACGCAAGACGACTTATTACAATATCTCCCAGATCTACCTGTCGACGGACAATAAGGAAAAAGCGCTCGAATATTTTGATAAGTGGATGGCCGCAGGCGGTGTGCCAGACCGTAATCAAAAGTGGACGCTGGCAGTTCTGTACCAACAGATGGACAATTTCCCTCAGTCTCTGGTCTATGCAGAGCAAGTGCTGCAGGCGGACGGGCCAGGCGCGGAACGTCAGGTCTATGACTTCCTGATCTTCCTGTATGACAAGACCGGAAACTACGGCAAAAAGGCCGAGCTTCTCGAGCTGTTGCTGGAACGTGACCCAACCGATCGCAGACTTTGGGATGCGATTTCTGGGGACTATTTCCGGGGCGGCGAAGATCGCAAGGCGTTCGAAGTCCAAAAAGCCATGTACCTGGCAGGCATCCTTCAAACCGAAGACGAGCTGATGCGCGTCGTGAATTTCTACAATACGTTTGACGTGCCCTATGCCGCGGCCAAGATTCTTGAAAAAGAGATCAATGCCGGGCGCATCTCGAAAACCTATCAGCGCCTGGAGCTGCTCGCGAACCTGTATCAGGTGGCGCGGGAATTCGAAAAAGCGATCCCAGTGATCGAAGAAGCCGCAGAGCTCGCACCAGATGGCAAAATGTATGAGCGCCTGGGTCGTTCATTCAGCGAACTTCAGGATTGGGCTGCAGCGGAAGACGCACTGATCAAGGCGATCAATAAAGGCGGTCTACAAAACGCTGGCCTGGCGTGGGTCCTTGTCGGTCAATCACGTTATGAGCGCGACGATCGCTCAGGTGCACGCGAAGCGTTCCGCAGCGCAAACAATCGCGGTGGACGCGGTTGGCTCGACTTTATGCGCGCTGAAGACAACACCGCGATCGCGCTAGCGCGATTTGAGATTTTCAACGAAGTGAGCGACTACAAGAAAGAAAAAGAGCGTTGCGAAGACCTCGAAGTCATCGGCAATGCACCGGATTCTTGTAACACTGTTGACGAGCGACTGGCGGAAGCTGAAGACCGCCTGGCGGAGTTTGATCGCAACACCTGATCAAAACAATTATCGTATCTCAAGCCCCGGACTTTTCGGTCCGGGGCTTGTTGTTTTCTTGAAAGCGTGAAACCAAGGCGGACATGGTCGATTTGAGAAAAAAGACGGCTGACGACGAGGCGATCTGCGAGCGAGTCGCCGACCTCGAGGCTGCAATGCAAACCCGAACCTTTGATTGGGCGAAAATCAATTCAGGCAGCTGGAATCGCGACGGATTGGAAGTGCTGGCGCCCGATATGGCGAACGCTTTCTCCGCCCTGGAAGCCGATATTGAACTGATCCGCACTGATCCGATCGAAAAGGTGTCAACCAAGGGTGAAATCGAAGCCTTCGAAACTGGACCGCTCATCCGTATCACCTCGCGCCCGCAGGCAGAGATGCAAGTGGTGATGAGTGGGCACTATGACACCGTCTTCCCACCGAACACGTTTGAAGCCATCAAGGAGCTTGAACCCGACAAGGTCAACGGGCCCGGACTGGCTGACATGAAAGGCGGTTTGTCAGTCATGCTCGGCGCCTTGCAAGCCTTCGAGCAGGGTCCGCTCAAGGACAAGTTGGGCTATCAGATCGTGATCACTCCAGACGAAGAGACCGGGAATTTTGCCAGTGCCCCTTTCCTGACCGAAGCCGCACAATCTGGCGCGATGATTGGCATGACCTATGAGCCCTGCATGGACACCGGCGCCATGTCGGGCGGGCGCAAAGGCTCGGCCGTGTTCGACATTGTCTTGCACGGGCGCTCAGCGCATGCCGGGCGGGCCAAGGAAGATGGCCGCAGCGCCGTTGAGGCTGCCGCGGTTCTTGTGCTGGGGCTCGAACGTTTGAACGGTCAATATGAAGGCGTTTCTTTCAACGTGGGCTCCATCGATGGCGGCAGCGCTGTGAACATTGTCCCAGACCTTGCCATCGTACGCTTCGGTGCCCGCGCGCCAGACGCAGATGCCGCCGCATGGGCCACGCGCGAGGTCGAGAAACTGCTTGAACAAGCTTTGGCGACAGATGGCATTTCCGGCCACATACATGGTGGTTTCTATCGTCCGCCAAAGCCCCGAAACGCGGCGCAAGATGCGCTGTTCGACGCAGTCTCAGAGACCGGCCGTGCGATCGGCCTGGAGCTTGAATTTGTTGATACGGGCGGCGTTTGCGAAGGAAATAACATCTTCGCGGCCGGCGTTCCGAATGTTGATACGCTCGGCGTCATGGGCGGCCGCATCCATTCTGACGAAGAATATGTCATCATGTCGAGCTTCGTCGAACGCGCGCAGCTCTCGGCCTTGCTCTTAAATCGGATTGCAGACGGGCGCTTGGACGCTCGAAAAATCAAGGCGCTTATGGGATGACATCACCTTATGTAATGCGTCCTGCGGAGCTGTCAGATTTCGACGCGCTTCGATCCATGGCAGTGGAGTCCGGCCCCGGCTTTACCTCATTGCCGGTGGATGAGGACATTCTCCGCAAGCGTTTGCTGAAATCCGTGGATTCCTTTGCTGGTCGTCTCAAGCAACCCGAGCTCGGCAAATATCTGATGATGCTCGAGAATACTGAGACGGGCGAAATTGGCGGCTGCAGCGCCGTCAAATGCGGCGTCGGCATCAACTCGCCCTTCTTCAATTACCGCATCATCACGTTGGCCCAGGCGAGCCAGGAAGCAGATCGCCGGTTCGATATGGATGCGCTGATTCTGACCAATGAATTTGTCGGCTGCACCGAAGTCGGAACCCTGTTCCTGCGCGAACAACATCGCGGAGCCGGGGTCGGGCGTCTACTCGCGCAGTCGCGATACTTGCTGATGTCGACGCGCCCGGAATGGTTCGGCGAGAAAGTTATCGCAGAGCTCAGAGGCGTGGTGTCACACAATGGTGAAACGCCGTTCTGGGAATGCCTGGGGCGTCAATTCTTCCGCATGTCATTCCCAGAAGCCGATTATTTATCGGCCACCACAGACAATCAGTTCATTCTCGATCTGATGCCCAAATACCCGATCTATGTCGACTTATTGCCGAATGAGGCGCGCGAGGTGATCGGACGCTGTCATGCAGACGGCGTACCGGCCTTCAAACTGCTGGAATGGGAAGGCTTCCAGTTCGAACGTGTCGTCGACATTTTCGATGGCGGCCCGATCATGCAAGCCTCCCGTGACATGATTCGAACCGCGCGCACCAGCAAAGTTATGGAACTGGAAGTCGGAGAGGCCACGGGCGCGACGGGCATCGCGGCGCGAACCGATCTGGAAACCTATCGCGCCTGCCTGATTGAAGGCGCAGTGATGGGCGAGTCGCGCTTCATGACGACCGAAGCCACACTTGAAAAACTCAAACTGAAACGCGGCGATAAAGCCCGCATTTGGCTCAGGAGCTAGCATGGCCAAGAGTGTCTATATCAACGGACGCTGGACAGAAGGCGGTGACGATTGGTTCGAGAAGACCAATCCAGCAACAGGTGAAACGAGCTGGGACGGTCAAGCCAGCAGCCCGGAACAGGTTGCCGAAGCGACCCGCGCAGCGCGAGAGGCGCAAGCCGATTGGGCGCGTCGCCCGCAGCATGACCGCACCACGATCCTGGAACGCTATGCTGAGGAAGTGACCAAACGCTCTGATGAAATCGCCGCAGCGATCAGCGCCGATATGGGCAAAACGGCCTGGGAAGCGAAAGGGGAGGCCGGCGCCATGGCGGCAAAGGTCGGGATCTCGATCAATGCCCAGGTAGAACGCGCTGGTACGTCCTTCTCTGAGGCTGCGTTCGGATCGATGCATCTGACCCACAGGCCGCACGGCGTGATGGCGGTGTTTGGGCCGTTTAACTTTCCAGGCCATTTGCCCAATGGGCACATTGTGCCGGCCTTATTGGCTGGGAACACGTGCGTGTTCAAACCGTCTGAACTCGCGCCATCGGTCGCACATGTCATGGTCGACGCGTTCGCAGCGGCTGGCCTGCCGGACGGGGTGCTGAATGTCGTCCAGGGCGGACGGGAGACTGGCGCGGCCTTGCTCGATGGCGACATAAACGGATTGCTATTCACCGGCTCAGCGCAAACGGGTTTGTTCTTTCATAAGCATTTCGCAGGGCGCCCGGAAGTCATTCTGGCGCTCGAAATGGGCGGCAACAATCCACTGATCGTCTGGGATCCCGCTGACATCGAATCCGCCGCAGACATTGCCGCGCAATCCGCATTTTTGACGACCGGACAGAGATGCTCCTGCGCCCGGCGGGCGATTTTGCCAAAAGGAAAATGGGGCGATCAGGTCGTCGAGGCAATCATAGAGCGCGCCAAAAAATTGAAGATTGGCGATGCGACGGAAGACGACGCCTTTATGGGGCCCTTGGTCTCCGAACAAGCGGCTCAGAACGCGACGGATTTCCAGATGATGCTCTCCAAAAAGGGCGGCAAATCCTTGCGGCGGTTGAAACGTATGGATCGAGGCGGCGGATTCGTGACCGCTGGCGTCATCGATGTGACCGAGGCGAGCGGCGTCCCCGATGAGGAATTGTTTGGGCCCCTTATGCAGGTATTGCGGGTCGATGATTTCGATGAAGCGATCATGCGTGCCAATGACACCCGATATGGCCTATCCGGCGGATTGATCAGCGATGATGACGCGCTATGGCTGCGCGCGCACGCGGAAATGAAGGCTGGTATCTTGAACCGTAATCGTCCTACGGCCGGCGCGAGTGGAGCCATGCCGTTTGGTGGCCCAGGACTATCTGGAAACTTCAGACCCGGCGCCTATTACGCGGCTGACTATTGCGCATGGCCGCAAGCCAGTCAGGTCGCGGATGAAGCGACAAGGCTTGGCGCGGTCGGTTTCCCGAAGTAGAGAACCGCATTCCGATTCAGCGTCGCCCTGAGCCTGTTGAGACGCGGCGCTGACCTAATCATTCGGGCGTAAAGGAACGCCCTTCGACAGGCACAAGGCAGGGGTTCCCATGTCTTCAACAGAAACACTCGAAGTCAATTTTGACGGCCTGATCGGGCCGAGTCACAATTATGGCGGCATGTCCGACGGCAATCTGGCCAGTCAGACAAATGCCGGGGATGTCTCCAATCCGCGCGAGGCGGCGCTGCAAGGATTAGAGAAAATGCGAACGCTGGTGCGCGCTGGGTTCGTGCAAGGCGTGCTGCCACCCTTAGAGCGGCCAAATCTCGGGTTTCTGGTCGATGCAGGCTTTGGCGGCACGGATGCAGAGATCATTGAACGCGCTGCCAAGAACGCCCCGCAATTGCTGAAAACGGCTTATTCGGCGAGCTCAATGTGGACGGCGAATGCCGCCACCATTTCTCCATCCGCTGACACCCGTGACGGGCGTCTGCACTTGAGCGCCGCGAACCTTTCATCCATGTTGCACCGCTCAATAGAGCATCCGGAAACAACCGCGATCCTGGCATCGATCTTCGAAGACGAATCCGCTTTCGGGGTCCACGCGGCGCTGCCCATGCATGCGGATTTTTCTGATGAGGGCGCTGCCAATCATGTGCGTTTGAGTGCAAGCCATGGCGCGGAAGGCGTCGAGCTGTTCGTCTATGGTCGTGAAGCCGGCGAAAGCGTCACCGGATTTCCCGCCCGGCAAACCCGCCTTGCCAGCGAAGCAATCGCGCGATCCCACGGATTGCGCGCGGATCGAACGGTCTTTGCGCGTCAGGCAAAGACCGCGATTAATGCCGGCGCGTTTCACAATGACGTTGTTTGTGTCGGGACACTGGACACTTTGTTTTTCCACGAGCAGGCCTTTGAAGACACACAGCAAGTGCTGACCGAACTCCAAGACGCGGCCAAGGATTTGTTCGAGCTCAAAGCTGTCATGGTACCCGAGGCAGAACTGCCTCTGACGGACGCGATCACTTCCTACTTGTTCAACTCCCAACTCTTAAAATGGCCAGGCGAAGACCGATTGGTATTGGTCGCGCCCTTGGAAACGCAAGAGACAGAGACGACCCGCTCCTATTGCGAGCGCCTGGTCGACGGCAATGGCCCAATCGGCCGGGTGAATTATGTCGATGTTCGCCAATCCATGCGCAATGGTGGCGGGCCGGCCTGCTTGCGGCTGCGCGTTGTCATGACGCCGCAAGAGCGAAGCGCGTGTCATCAAGGGGTCTTGCTCGACGAGGATCGGATCCATGCCTTACAGGATGTGATCCGCGCAACCTATCGCGATCGTTTGAGCGCTGCCGATCTCGCCGATCCCAAGTTTGTCGAGGAATGCCTCACCGCGCGAGAACGGCTTTTGCGGGTCCTGGATCTGGAGCAATTGAACTAGTGGCCGTTTTCAAGTTCGAGATAAACGCCACCGAAGGCGCCGCGCGAACGGGTGTGCTGAAAACCCTGCGCGGCGATATTCGAACGCCGGCCTTCATGCCGGTCGGAACCGCCGGCACGGTCAAAGCGCTCTATATGGATCAAGTTGAGCAAACGGGCGCCGACATCATTCTCGGGAACACCTACCATCTGATGCTGCGCCCCGGCGCAGAGCGCGTCAAAAAGCTTGGCGGCCTGCACGCGTTTTCGAAATGGTCCGGCCCGATGCTGACCGATAGTGGCGGCTTTCAAGTCTGGTCGCTCTCGCAATTGCGCAAGATGGACCCTGACGGGGTTACGTTTCGAAGTCACATTGATGGTTCGGAACATCGCTTAACGCCGGCGCGCAGCATCGAAATACAGGCAGATTTGCTCGGTGCAGACATCTCGATGCAATTGGACGAGTGCACCGATTATCCTTGTACGCACGAAGAAGCCGAAGCCTCGATGAAACTTTCTCTCGATTGGGGGCAACGCTCCCTCGACGCCTTTGGGGAGCGGGCGCAGCAAACCCTGTTCGGAATCGTTCAAGGGTCGAATTATCCAGACCTCCGCGAAGCCTCCGCAAAAGCCGTCGCAGCGCAAGGTTTCGGAGGGATTGCACTTGGCGGCCTCGCCGTGGGTGAAGGACATGATCAAATGTGTCGTACGATCGATATGACGGTGCCGCACCTGCCATCGGCGTTTCCGCGCTACGTTATGGGGGTCGGCAAACCGATCGATCTGGTCGAAGCGGTGGCGCGCGGCATTGATATGTTTGACTGCGTTCTTCCAACCCGCGCCGGACGCCATGGGCAGGCTTGGACATGGGACGGACCGATCAATCTCAAGAATGCGCGGTTTGCTGAAGATCCGGCACCGCTTGATGAAGCGGTGAATTGCCCTGCCAGTCAGGAGTTTTCGCGCGCTTATCTGCATCATTTGATTCGATCTGGCGAATATCTCGGCTCTATGGTGCTGAGCTGGCACAATATCGCATTCTTCCAGGCCCTGATGCAGCGCCTGCGCGAAGCGATCGCCGCCGGAACCTTCGAAACCCTTCGCGCGGACCTCGCCAATCGCTGGGAAGCGACGAAATCAAAACCGAAATCAGATTCGCCGCGCTAACGGAACAGAATCATCGGCTCTTCTTCTTGCGGCGGCAGTGGTGAGGCGGGATAGGCGCAGCCTTTGGCAAGCCCCAGACCTTTCAGGAATGTGCGGCGATGCGAACCCCGCTCATAAGCCTTGCGAACCTTGGTCGCGTGACTGTTCGCCCCGGTCACCGTGCGCACGACGCCGCGATAAGGGATCAGCCCGGACGCACCGGAGGCAACTGTGTCCAGAAACGCCGTCGACGCGCCATCCGCGGCGCGCTCGTTCAAGCCTTTCTTGTCGGGCGGTGGAATGTCCCAGTCGCGCCCCAGCAATTCGTCAAGCTCAAGCACCTCAGCGCCGATCTCCTCGCAGCTTCGTTCCAGTTCGACATTGTAGGGATTTTTGATTTCCTTGAATTTTTCAGGAATTTTCGCGCGCTTGATATTCACGTCTTCAAGCGGGGAGAGGGCCGCATCTCCGAAGCCGCTTTGTGTGCGTTCTATCGCGCGCTCAGTGGCGTTTGGACCTGTTTCCTCGACGGTTTCGGGATCAGGATTGGGGCTGGTCGCGCAGGCGGCTGAAAAAACAAGGATCGAGGCGGCAATATAAGCAGTTTTCATGCACCGACTTTGCGGCCTCTGCGCGCTTCTGACAAGAATGTTCCTTAGCGCCTTCTTTCCGCAGCAAAAACCGTTGACCCCAGGCAGGCACTCAACTATGTGGGCCGTTCGGATGCGCCCATAGCTCAGTTGGTAGAGCAACTGACTTTTAATCAGTAGGTCACAGGTTCGAATCCTGTTGGGCGTACCATTCTCGATTGCCGAACAAGACAGACGGAAACCCGCCGTCCGCGCGGCAATCCCAAGCGTCGCTCAGCGTCCGTTTGAAAGTGTGTTGCAGTCGATCGTGCCTTCGTCAAACACGAAACTTCCGACCGGCGGATGGATCATTGTGCCTTCATGCTCGACCAGATAGCCCGAGATTGGGGTCATAATCGTCTCAGGCGACGGTGCGTTATGCTCGTATGCGATAAAGCGGAAATCTGCGTGATCCGCGTGCAGCTCCAATTCCAGAAATCCCGTATGCTGATTTGAAACGGCGCGTCCGTTCGGATGATCCACCGCCGTGTTGGGATGCTGATTGGGGAGTCCGCGCAAATTTTGCCCGCCGGTGCCGACAACAAACTGTACGGTTCCGTCGCGATCGATGGTCGCGAGCCAATTTTCACCATCGGGCTGCGGCTCTACTTGAGTCACAATTTGCGGCAGGAACCGTTCATAGTGATGGTCATCACCTGACAATACCGCTGCAACTTTGTGTTGGTTGAGAACGCTCCAAGGATTGCCGATTAAGCCCCGCAAATAGGCGTCGCCATCGAAATTCACGCCTGAACTTGAAACAGGCATATGTTTCATCGCCAGCTTACAGCTGGCGCTTGCTGCGGTGAGATCTGCGTCCAACCAATCAAGATCAGTGCTCAGATCGAGACTGACAATGTGCCAATCGCCAAACTCGAAACTGTAGCTTCCGCGATCTATCTCACCGTCTATGTTTATGGCTTGTGGTCTGATAACATTGAATCGGGACCCAAAATAAGCCGCATAAGCCGCCTGTTGCGCGGTGTGCGTTTCGCCATCACCGCGGGTTGGGTAGGTGACATCATATAACCGTCCCCAAGTGGTGCCGTAGCCTTGCTGCCAATTCAGCGGATCCTCGACGCCATATTGCAAATCGCCCAGCGGCAGGAATGCATCCGGGGACCGCGTTTCGGCTAAGCCGGAGACAAAGCCTTCGACGCAAATTCGGCCGCTATTATACCCGCTCGGCGAGCCATCAGAGGGTGGGATGCAAGCTAAATCACCGGCCGCATGAACAACGGGGAATTCTCTTACGATCAGTTGATCGCATTGGCTAAAACTCGTGTCCTGATCGTGCGGCACACAGATATCCAAAATCGGGTCGCGATCATCAATCTCTGGATCTTGGTCATCGACGATCGCGCTGCGGCCATTATCGAGCGGGTCCTGATCTTCTACTGGGTTTTCGCCATCGCCAGGCGGATCTTGATCTGAATCGCCGCCATCAGAATCAGGCTCGACGCCGCCATCATAAGTATCGAAGCCGCGTTGTCCGCTTAGATAGTCAGCGCCGGTTTCACCCAATAATTGATCATTCCCATTGCCGCCAAAGATTGTGTCATTGTCGGCAGACCCGATCAGAATGTCATCACCATCCATCCCGAAGATACAATCATCTCCGCCTCGGCCGACAATCTGATCATCGTTTGGCGTACCGATCAAAACGTCTGGGCCGACGGTTCCATACGCAATGCTGCTAGAGATCTGAACGTGATAAACCGTATTTCCGAAATAAGAGATGTGCTGACCGCAAAACAGTCCTTCTTGGGTCGGCACAGCCACTACGTTTTCTGGGGGATCAGCATCGTCGATCTGCGCCTGCGAGTAGGGCGAAAAAATCAAAACCAATGCCGCGCAAACACTCACGCCACGAAATCTAAGTGCTGTCTTTTTCATTCTGCGTATCCTTTTCCGTTATCGCCCGAACGGTACGCAGTGCCGTATTCATTTGATCAAATTCAATATAAATTGAAATATCGAATACTCACAAATTTAAATACTAATATATATAATACTCAATACTTGTGTTTGTATTTATTTATACTATTCTTCGCTGAGGGAGTAAGTGCGTCGACGATGTAAGACAATGAGGCCAATAAAATGGGAATTTCACCATCTTTAGAGAGAGCTGCGTCGGGGTCGACAGATGCAGAGAAAGAGGTTGATAAACTTCGCCGGGCCATCGAACAGAATGCGGGGCAAGAAAAAGACAAGTTCGAGGTGATGATCGCCGATAGTCTGAGCGCGGCCAAGATTACAGACGCGGTGACGATCTCCGAGAACTTCAGCATCAAAACCGAATACACAAGCGAAATCGGGATCGATAAAATTGCGGCGGTCATAATGGGGGCGCTGGAAGTGGCCATTCTTGCCCAGAAACCAGGAACCCCGAATCCTGCAACCAGTCCGGAAGCCCTGAGTGCGTATTCAGGTCTCGTCGCGAGTGTGGCAGAGGCCGCAAAATCGACTTCCAATGCATCCGCGAGCCTGGCTTATTCCATGAACCGTCTGGCGCCAGGAATGTACGCCTTTCTGTATGCGACTTCGTTCGTGCTCAAGGATGAAGCGCTGTTTGGCACCGAATCCGTCACTTCGACCGGTATCTTCTATAAGTTCATTCAGAGCATCGATGACATTAAAAACACGGCGAAATTCGGCGAAGCCGTGATTGATGCCGAGAGCCTGCTACATTGGAAAACTCTACAAGCGCGCCTCATTACACGGGTCGATCTCGGAGAGATCACTTTCGCTGAATGGGCGATTCTCGACGGGCAATATGCGGGCGCGATCGAAGCCGCGCAAAATCGCCTTTATGGGACGACGCCTGATCCGAAGGAAGTGTCGCGCTTGGGAGTGATCTCAAACACGGAGAGAGACGCTTTGACCGCAGCGATTGAGGCGCTGGCCCGAAAGGGTGGAAAGCTCAGCGCGGTCGCGCAAGTTTCGAAAACCCGATTGCAAGCCAGTTATTATTAAAGGCAACCGCACATGGCATCCGTCCAAGACTTTCTCAAACTCGTTGGCGATGTGCTGTCGTCGCGACGCGCGGAAGCTCTGGCGTTGAGCAAAGGGGGCTGGGAAGGATGGATTCAATGCGAGCTGTGGAACGCGGTCAATGATGCGGGGACTTCGGTCGAGCGAGAGCGCCAATATCCAGGATTTAACCTGTACTGTGATCTCGTCTGTCAGCTGGATGGTCGAGACTATTGGATCGAACTCAAAGCTTACGGCATTTTTCAAGCGAAAGACGCGGCGCGGTTTTTGGACGCTTATGCGAACGATGTCATGAAACTCAATTCGGCGCCGAGAGACGAGGGCAAACTGGCGCTTCTGGTCGTGCCCAAGAATATCGGACAGCAGCTCGCACAGACGATCAAACAGCGCTGGACCGGCGTCGTTCAGGCCTCGTCGAACAAAATTATGCTGTTTTACGTCAAGTTTTAGCGGCGGCGCGTGATAAGAAGCACGCGAAGGCGAGTGCTTAGCGCGTGAAGCCCCCAGAGATCGGGAAAGCCAGATGTAACAGGCCTATCTCGAGCTCATCTATTATTTCCCATAATGTAGATTATCGAATTAATGTCCTAGAATACCCCGATGCAATTGATCATCCGGGCTTGCGCTAACAAGCCGCTAGCAATTGTGCCCGATGCGCTGCGCGGTGTCACGCGCTTCCATTCCAAAGTGGTGGAACGCCCCCTTCCCCCTTATCGCAAGGTTTCATTAAGAGATCCGGACGCGCAAACCAATGAGATCTGATGGTCGAGAGAGTGCTCTGAAACCATCAGCCACGTGATCAATTTGGTGGTCCGGTCTGGCCCTAGCGCTCGAGCTGCCCTAAATCCATGTCATGAAGGCGGCGACCCAACTCACAGGCGAACATGCTGAAGATGTGCTGAGCACGCTCGGCACTTGGCTATCTGATGACAAAGACAGTGCCCTCGTTTTCGTCACGTCGACGCAAGGTGGCGCCGTGCGCGCGCCGGGCGCCCTGCTGGCTGTGACCGATGATGACAGTGTCGGCTATATCTCGGGCGGCTGTATCGATGCGGATGTCGAGCTTCAGGCCCGAATGGCGTGTGAGACCGGGGCGCCAAAAGCCTTGCGCTATGGCGCTGGCTCTCCCTTCGTCGACCTGCCTTTGCCATGTGGCGGCGCCATCGAGGTGCTCATCGTGCCGCATCCGGACCGAGAAATAATTCGCCTCTCAGCCGAGACGCTGAAAAGGCGGCAAGGATTAGACCTGTTAATCGCCCCGTCCGGCGAGATCAGGATCGCGACAGAAGCCGATACAGTCGCAGCGGATGAGCTGCGCTTCTTCTATGCGCCTAAATTGAGATTGCGAATTGCCGGCCGCGGCGCGGATGCATTGGCGCTGGCGAAAATTGCTGAAGCGTCTGGGTGCGAGACGCGCCTGCAATTGGTCGATGATGAGGACATCGCCGACGCCAACGCTGCGGGCCTGCTCGCCGTCGAAAAACTGCAAACGCCGAGCGATCCGCCGGTCGCAAATGATGATCCATGGACGGCCTTCGTGTTGTTGTTTCATGACAGCGATTGGGAAGTGCCGCTGCTGCGCCAAGCTCTGGACGGTGACGCCTTCTATATCGGCGCGGTCGGCAGCAAACGCACGCATCGTGTCCGCTGTGACGCGCTGCGAGATGCGGGATGCAGCGAGGCTGACATTGACCGCGTGCGCGGCCCGATCGGATTGATTCCCTCTTTGCGGGACGCCTCTATGCTGGCCGTGTCGGCTTTGGCCGAAATCGTCGACGCGTTTCCCGGTAAGTCGTCGAGCCGACGATCGCGCACCGCGGTGTTGATGTTGGCGGCCGGCGCCTCAAGCCGGTTTGAGAACGGCGACAAATTACTGGCGGACCTCAACGGCAAACCCGTGTTGGATTGGTCGGCTTCCAGAGTTCCAAATCACGAGACCCTGTCGAAGTTCGCGGTCGTGCGATCAATTGAGTCTGATCGCGCAAAGATTTTACGGCAACACGGATGGACGCTGATCGAAAACCCAGACGCACATCTCGGCCAATCCAAGTCGGTGAAAGCGGGCGTAGCAGCGATCTCTGCGCAAGCTGAATTTGATCAAGTGATCATCACGCTGGCGGATATGCCATTTGTGCCGGCCGCGCATCTGGAAGCCTTGTGCAAGCGCGCCGATACGTCATCGCGAACCGCCATCATGACTGAGGCCGATGGTCGATTAAGCCCCCCTGCTCTGTTCACTCGAACGCATTTTCCAGCCTTGATGGAACTATCGGGCGATCAAGGCGCCAAGGCCCTTTTCCTCAGCCTGCCCCTCGGTTCTGATACGTGCGCGCTGGCCAAAGAGCTTGCAGAAGATATAGACAATGAGACGGATATGCTCCGCATTAAGGAATCAACGCATGCCTGATGGCTCGCCAGCTCTCAACGCCGCTCCTCTTGTCGATCAGTTTGGTCGGCAGATTACCTATTTGCGGCTGTCGGTCACAGATCGCTGCGATTTGCGCTGCACCTATTGCATGGCCGAAAAGATGCAATTTTTGCCGAAGCGAGAATTGCTGACCATTGAAGAGCTCGACGCGGTCGCCGCCGCCTTCATTCAACGCGGCGTAAAGAAGATCAGAATCACGGGCGGCGAACCTCTGGTCCGAAAAGGCATGCCGGAATTGTTCGAACGCTTGGGGACTTATCTCGGCTCTGGACTCGATGAATTGACGCTGACCACGAATGGCACGCTGCTGGAAGAACAGGCCGAAATGTTGTGGCGCAATGGTGTGCGACGGATCAATGTTTCTCTGGACAGCTTACAGGCGGAGCAGTTCGAGAACATCACACGACGCGGCAAGCTCAATAAAGTGCTGCGTGGGATCGATGCAGCGCTGGCGGTTGGGTTGAAGATCAAAATCAACACCGTCGCGATGAAGCATGAAAACCTGGCTGAGATTCCCGACATGATCGCGTGGGCACATGCCAAAGGCATGGACCTCACTTTGATTGAAGTCATGCCTCTCGGCGACACAGGGGAAGATCGTATCGATCAGTACATCCCGCTACCAATGGTGCGTGATCGGCTTGAGGAAAAATGGTCGCTGCAAGACGAAGATGGCCATACGGCCCATGCCGGACCGTCTCGCTATGTTCGCGTTGCAGAGACTGGCGGAAAACTCGGCTTCATCACGCCCCTGACCAATAATTTCTGTGCGGGCTGCAACCGGGTGCGGGTCACCTGCACCGGCCGCATTTATATGTGCCTGGGCCAGGATGATCATATCGATCTGAGAGCCGCGCTCAGAGAGAGCAGCGATCCTGAAGCCGCGCTCAATGCCTGTCTCGACCGCGCGCTGATGAAAAAACCGGAGAAACATGATTTCCGCATCGATCGGCGTGGTCAGGCGCCAGCGCTTGATCGACACATGTCCGTGACGGGAGGCTAGAATGGCGAAGCTGCTCTATTTTGGCCGGCTCAGCGATATTACCGGTAAGGCGGAAGAAGACCTTTCACTTCCAAATGGAATTGAAACGGCTGGTGACCTTCGAAACTGGTTGGATTTGAGATTTGAGGCCGAAGGCGCCTTGTTGGAACCCACGGTTCGCATCGCCATCAATAATGAACTGAGTTTCGACGAAGACGTGATCACTGGAACAGATGAGATCGCGTTCATGCCGCCAGTCGGCGGTGGCTGACATGTTCAGCCTCAGCGATCAGGCCTTGGATACAGGCGCGCTCATCGGTGCGCTTGAAGATCGCGCGAAAGGCGCTGGTGGCATTGTCACGTTCACCGGACAAGTCCGCCCGACGGCCAATCAAGGCTCAGTCTCTTCGCTGTTTTTGCAGGCCTACTCGCCGATGACCGAAAACGGCATAAGGGCCGCAATGAAGGAAGCCGAACAGCGTTGGCCTTTGATCGCCCTCAGCGTCGCACATCGGTTCGGAGACATGCGCCCGGGCGATACGATCGTCTTTGTCGGCACCGCGTCCGCGCATCGCCGCGCCGCGTTCGAAGCCGCCGATTTTTTGATGGATTACCTCAAGACCGAAGCGGTATTCTGGAAACGCGAAACAACCGACAAAGGCACCAGCTGGATCGAGCCCCGAGCCGAAGATTACAGCGATGCGTCGCGCTGGCGCGACGCGCCGAAAGCGAGTGATTTTCAATCGCACGAGTAGAGCATCACTTTTCGATCACATGCTCGATTTTCCGTCGATTTTCACTTTACTCAATGAACGATTGGATCATTATTTACCTTATGCGTGAAGGCGAGACCTATCGGGGGCTCCCACGTCCAAGTGCTGGAGGATGCACAGTATGGCGACACTCAAGATCAATGGAGAAACGGTGACGGTTGAAGTGGAGGACGACACGCCTCTGCTTTGGGTGATCCGAGAACAGGTCGGTCTGACCGGCACAAAATATGGCTGCGGCATTGCCCAGTGTGGCACATGCACCATCCATATTGATGGCAGCCCGGTTCGCTCCTGCGTCTATCCTGTCGGAGCCCTGACGGGCGAAGAAGAAATCACCACCATCGAGGGCCTGTCCGAAGATGCCAGCCACCCGGTTCAACAGGCTTGGGCCGAGCTCGACATCCCCCAATGCGGCTACTGCCAACCCGGCATGATTATGGCCGTCTCCGGGATGCTCAATGACAACCCGAACCCAACGGATGAAGATATCGATGCCGAGATCACGAATATCTGCCGCTGTGGAACACTGGCGCGCGTCCGCAAGGGCATCAAGCTCGCCGTTGATAAGTCATAAGGGAGACAGACAACATGGCTGATACAGGATTACTCTCCCGCCGCGGATTTATCGTCGGTACAGGCGCCACCGGTCTAACCATTGGTATTCTGGCGAGCTGCTCGCCCGGAACATCTGGCCCTGATGAGCCGGACTATTCCAATCTTCCCCCTAACGAAGAAGTGAATGCCTGGGTGCACATCGATCACGATGACACGGTCACAGTTCGAATTGCCCGCTCTGAAATGGGCCAAGGAACATTGACCGGGCTCGCGCAATTGGTCGCCGAAGAATTGGATGCTGATTGGGATAAGGTGACCACGGTGTATCCAACCCCTGGCGAGAATCTCGCGCGCGAACGCGTCTGGCGGGATTATTCCACGGGCGGAAGCCAAGGTATTCGCGGTTCCCAGGATTATGTGCGCGAAGGCGCAGCGGCCGCGAAAGCGATGCTGATCGAAGCGGCTGCAAATGAATGGGGCGTTCCGGCTTCAGAATGCACCTCTGCGAATAGCGTCATTACCCACGGGCCGTCCGGTCAGACAACGACATATGGCAAAGTGGCTGGTGCCGCGTCTCAACTGGCGCCGCCTCTGGAAGTGACCGTCAAAGACCCAAGCGAATGGACGATTATCGGCCAAGCGAAGAAACGCTTGGACACAGCGGACAAGCTGATCGGTAAGCAGGTTTATGGCGCCGACATCACGCCAGAAGCCATGGCCAAAGACACCGAGCTCGAATTTGACGGCATGCTCAACGCATCGATCAAACAGGCGCCCAAGATTGGCGCTTCGCTGAAATCATTTGATGCGTCTGCGGTCGAAAGCATGCCTGGGGTTGAGAAAGTCGTGGCGCTCAAAAACCCGTTTGGCGAAAACCAAAACGCGGTCGCGGTGATTGCGGATACCTGGTGGCACGCCCACAAGGCGCTGGAAGCCTTGCCCGTCGAATGGGAAGGCGGCGTCGATTTCTCGACGGAAGCCTTCGAGGCAGAGCTGGATGAAGGGTTGACCGCATCCGAGGCCTTTGTCGGCAATGGTGGCGGCGACCTGGCCGGTGCCTTCGCAAATGCGGATCAGGTCATCGAAGCGACATATAATATGCCGTTCCAAAACCATGCCTGTATGGAGCCCATGAACACCACGGCGCTTTATTCTGGTGATCGGTGCGAGATCTGGTGCCCGACTCAGAATGGCGAAGCGGCCTTGGCTGCCGTGTCAGAAGCGTCTGGCCTGCCGATTGAGCAATGCGATGTCTATAAAGTGCATCTCGGCGGCGGTTTCGGTCGCCGCGGCGCGCCGGACTATGTCCAGCAAGCTGTCATGCTCGCCATGGAAGTCCCAGGCACGCCAGTGAAGCTCTTGTGGAGCCGCGAAGAAGACATGATCCATGGCTTCTTCCACCCGACCACCAAAGGACGGGTTCGCGGCGCCTTGGATGCGGACGGCAACCTCACGGGTTTGCATCTGCGCATTTCAGGCCAATCCATCCTCGCAGCGCTCATTCCTCAAGCGCTTCAGGATGGTGTTGACTACGCAACCTTCCAAGGCCTGTTGCCGAAGGGCGTGGACCCACGGCTTGAAGATCAAACCCTGCAATACACGTTTGATAGTTTCCTGATTGATCACGCGATGCGCAATCCTCCTGTGCGTCCGGGCTTCTGGCGGGGTGTGAACCTCAATCAGAATGCGATCTATCTGGAGTGCTTCATGGATGAGCTGGCTTATGCGGCTGGACGGGATCCACTCGAGTTTCGTCTCGCGCATTTGCAGAACAGCCCGCCAGCTGCGGCGGTTCTGCAAGCGGTCGCTGATCGCTCCGGTTGGGGCCAGGAGGACGGAAAGGCGCGCGGCCTTTGTGTAATGTATGGCTTCGGCTCATATGTTGCGGCATGCGCCGAAGTCACAGTCGACGATGCCGGCGCGCTGTCGATCGACCGGATCGTGGCGGCGACGGATCCAGGACATGCGGTGAACCCGCAACAGATCGAAGCCCAGGTTGAAGGCTCGTTCGTTTATGGTCTCTCCGCGATGCTTTATGGCGAGATCAACTATGAGGCGGGTGAACCGGTCGAACGCAATTTCGATACGTTCAACTCTATGCGGATCGCCGACATGCCTGAAGTTGAAACCATTATCATGCCTTCAGGCGGATTCTGGGGCGGCGTTGGTGAGCCGACCATCGCGGTTGCGGCGCCTGCGGTGCTGAATGCGATCTATTCGGCAACGGGAAAACGCGTCCGACAGCTACCAATCAAGGATCAGAACCTGCGGGATGCGTAACCCCTCCCCTCTTGGCGCCGCATTGCTGCTTAGTCTTTTTTGGCTGGGCGCGTGCGGCGGCTCGAATTCAACATCGGAAGGCTCCGCTCCCGCGAATATCGACGCAGCGACCACGCGCGCTGTTTCGCTTTCCATGGCTTGCTCTGGGTGCCACGCGGACCCTGGCGGGGCGATTGTGTCGCTCAACGGGTATGACGCAACGCAGATGCGCGAAACCCTGACCCGCTATCGAGACGAAATCGATGGCACGACGGTGATGCATCGGCTGGCGCGAGGGTATTCGGATGAAGACATTGATCTGATCAGCGAACAGCTCGGTCGTGGGGAGGACGCACCATGACGTCTCCCGATCGCCGTCTTCTCTTAAAAGCGTTCGGCCTAGGCGCCGCCGCACACGCCCTGCCCGTCTCCGCCTTTGCCCGCGCGCAAGCCCGGATTGTTATTGTCGGCGGAGGCTTTGGCGGCGCGAGCGCAGCGCGCATGTTGGCCCGCCTGCTTCCATCGGCCAAGCTGACCCTGATTGATGCCAATCCTGTCTATACCGCGTGCCCGTTCAGCAATCTCGTGCTCGGCACAGATCGATCCTTGAGCGAACAACAATTCGGTTATGAAGGACTAAGCGCGGCCGGCGTCGAGATCATTCAAGCAATGGTTACGGATGTCGATCCAGTCGCCAAGTCTGTGGCTTTGGAAAGCGGCGAAACACTGTCTTATGACCGACTGATTCTGTCCCCGGGGATCGATATCCGCTGGAATGCGATAGAAGGCTATGATGAGGCGGCGGCTGAGCTTGTTCCACACGCCTGGAAAGCCGGCCCGCAAACTCTGTTACTCAAACAAAAACTGGACGCCGTGGAAGACGGCGACACGGTTTTGATGAGCGTGCCGACCGCGCCGTTCCGCTGTCCGCCCGGGCCTTATGAGCGCGCCAGCATGATCGCGCACCATCTCAAAACACAGAAACCGCGCTCGAAACTGATCGTTCTGGATGCAAAAGACTCGTTTTCGAAAATGGCGCTGTTTCAGGAAGCCTGGCGAGAACACTACCCGGATCATCTGGAATGGCGCGGTGCGAGCGATGACGGGACCGTTTCCCGCGTCGATGCGGTGGAGGGCACGCTTCATACAGACTTTGAGAGTTTCTCATCGCCGGCGATCAATCTAATTCCGCCCCAAAAAGTTGGATTCATTGCAGACCGCGCCGGTGTCAGCGATGCCACCGGCTGGTGCCCGATCAATCCGATCAGTTTCGAATCGAGCTTGCAGGCAGACATCCACGTGATCGGCGATGCCACCATCGCAGCGCCGATGCCGAAATCCGCGTTCTCGGCCAATCTCCAGGCCAAGATCTGTACCATCGCAGTCGCGCGCCTGGTTTCTGATCTGCCGCCGCAGCCGACCGTCCTGGCGAATACGTGCTACTCCTTCACCACCCCGGATGAAGCGATCTCAATCGCTGGCGTCTATACGAATGAAAACAACCAATTAGCAAGCATTTCTGGCGCTGGCGGCGTCAGCCCGCTCGGCGCTGAGACGGCCATAAGAAACCAGGAAGCCGAACAGGCCAAATCCTGGTTCGAAACCATTACGTCTGAGGCGTTTGGATGATCCGTCTTGCGGCCATCGCGGCGGTGAGTGTGGCCGCTTGCGGCGCAACAGAACAATCCCTCATCGCCCCCAGTCAAATTGATGATGATGCGATCCCGGCCCCGCTAACCTCGCAGCCAGGTGACCCATTGGTCGGAGAAACCGTGTTTTCCGATCGGGAAAGCGGGCACTGTGTCTTATGCCATGCAGTCTCAGGTCTTGATGTCGAATTTCAAGGCGATGTTGGTCCGGACCTGTCGACGGTGGGTGATCGATTAAGTCCCGGACAATTGCGCCTGCGCGTGGTGGATTACCAACTTGTTCGTCCGGGTGCACTTATGCCCTCCTATTACCGCATTCATAACCTACATCAGGTTGGAACCGCTTATGAAGGCGAAACGATTCTGTCGGCCCAAGACATTGAAGACATTGTCGCCTATCTTGGTGCTCAGAAAGTGGGTGACGATGACGGATCTTAATCGCAGACATGTCCTGACCGCGGGATTGGGTGCGCTGGCCATCTCCTCAACACCGTTGCCAAGTTTTGCCTCTCCCGAAGAGCTTGAACAGATGCGGCGGGATTTGTTCGGCGATCGCCCCGTCAATGAGGGACGTGTCGAAGTTACCCTGCCGCCAATCGCTGAGAATGGGTTCTCGGTGCCGCTTTCGGTAAAGGTTGAGAGCCCGATGACGGCGGATGACTATGTCAAACGCGTTGCCATTCTGTCGCCGCGCAATCCTATTCCTTTGATCGCGCAATATCATTTCACGCCGCGATCCGGCCTCGCACATGTCGACGCCCGAATTCGGATGTCCGGCACGCAGGCCATTCAAGCGATTGCAGAAATGAATGATGGCAGCCTTTGGTCCGGCCGTCGCGAGACGGTCGTCACGCTCGCCGCTTGCGTGGTTTTATAGGGGACCGTCATGACCAGTATTCGACTTGCAGTTCCCAAATCCGCCAGTGCCGGTGAGATTGTCGAGCTCAAAGCTCTGATCCAGCACGACATGGAAAGCGGTCACCGACGGGGATCGCGCGGCGAAGTGATTCCGCGAGACATCATCACGCGATTTGAATGTCGCTTTGAAACCGAAACGATTTTCGCGGCAGATTTTCATCCCGGAGTCGCCGCCAACCCGATTTTGACCTTCTATCTTCGGGCCGAGACGAGCGGGGAGCTGGTCTTTCAATGGACAGATCAGCATGGTGAGAGTTGGTCTGAATCCGCTCGCCTCGAAGTCACATGAGAGCTATTGTCGGACTGCTCACAGTCCTGGTGCTTGCCGCCTGTGACTCGCCATCGTCAGACCAGGCCGAAATCAAACTTGATCAAACTGACATCGTATCGGGATCAGCATTCCTGACCCCGGAAACGCGCGCGCTTCAGGATGACGATTTCGCGAATCCCGGCTTTTTGTGGGTCGAGCGTGGGGCCGATTTGTTTGCCCAAAGCAGCGTTGCCGGCCCGGCATGCGAGACCTGTCACAGTGACGGCCTTGCCGGAGTCGCGGCCACTTACCCAGCTTATGATGCCAACCTGGACCGCGTGATCAATCTCGAGGGCCGAATCAATCAATGCCGAATCAAACATCAAGGCGAAACCGCCCTGCCCTATGAGAGTGATGCCCTGCTGTCTCTCACAGCCTATGTGGCGAATCAGTCAAACGGATATCCTCATACCGTCGACATAAGTGGTCCGGCGCGTTCGGCGTACGAGGCTGGCGCAGAGTATTTTCGGACCAGACGAGGACAGTTCAATCTGTCTTGCGTCCAATGTCACACCGAAAACTGGGGGAAACGCTTGCGCGGAGACACGCTCAGCCAGGGGCACGGCAACGGATTTCCCGCTTATCGCCTTGAGTGGCAATCACTGGGATCACTCCACCGGAGGTTGCGTGATTGCGATAGCGGCGTGCACGCTGAACCCCTACCTTTTGGCGATCCATTATACGTCGCGGTGGAGCTTTTTCTGGCCGCCCGTTCGGACGGTTTAGAGCTTGAAAATCCAGCAATTAGACGGTGATTTTAGGCTGAATCGAGCCTGAAAACTGATACTTACTGATAATGTTGGTTTTACCCGGTTAGACGAACAAAATTCCCGAATAAACGTGCAATCAAGGCATGTTTTTCTTCGATATCGGGAATCCCCGTTGTATTTTTGAGACACTCCGAAAAGAATTGAGGTGATCGGGCCAACAGTTGCACCGTCAACAATTGACGCGGGTAGAAAGTGGCACTTTTGTGACCGCAATCTTCGGTGAAGGAGAGCCGACGATTACTTTCGGCCGAAAAACCGGCCACATTAGAGGAGAGAACACAATGACGAAGTCGAACTTTCGACGTCATTTGGTGCGTACAACAGTGATTGCGGGTCTCGCCGTTCCATTGATGTCACACGCCGTCATCGCTCAGGAAGAGGAAGAAGACGTAGCGGTCCAGGAGACGGTTACCGTTACGGGTTCGCGGATTGCGAATTCCAACATCCAATCATCGAGCCCTGTGACCACAGTTGGTGCTGAGCAGTTTGACCTGCGCGGTACGGTCGACACAGTTGATCTGG